>Ga0209579_10000121_pt1 | contig 131589 bp, 96 predicted proteins | sample Coa_R1_2_FD_187152 | JGI IMG/M metagenome (GOLD analysis project Ga0209579, IMG submission 187152) | Surface soil microbial communities from Centralia Pennsylvania, which are recovering from an underground coalmine fire - Coalmine... | ecosystem: Environmental > Terrestrial > Soil >... | reverse complement strand
GAATCTTCAGCCTATCTCCCGCACGCTCGAACTGAGAACTGAGAACTGAGAACTGAGAACTGAGAACTGAGAACTGAGAACTGAGAACTGAGAACTGAGAACTGAGAACTGAGAACTGAGAACTGAGAACTGCATTGATGATTCCTCGCCCGACCAACTACCATGTCTGACATGCCCGTCGACACAGAAACTCCCGCATCTTCTTACACTCGCATTCGCGCCCCGCGCGGCACCACACTTTCCTGTAAAGGTTGGCAGCAGGAAGCGGCCATGCGCATGTTGATGAACAATCTTGACGAAGATGTCGCCGAGCGTCCACAGGATCTGGTCGTCTACGGCGGCACGGGCAAGGCGGCGCGCAATTGGGATTGCTATCACGCCATCGTCCGGTCGTTAAAAGCACTGGAGAACGACGAGACGCTGCTCGTGCAATCGGGCAAGCCGGTAGGAGTTTTCAAAACGCACGAGTACGCCCCGCGCGTGCTCATCGCCAACTCCAATCTCGTCGGCCATTTTTCCAACTGGGAAAAATTCAACGAACTCGAACGCGCCGGCCTGATGATGTATGGACAGATGACCGCCGGTTCCTGGATTTACATCGGCTCGCAGGGAATTGTTCAGGGCACCTACGAAACCTTCAACGCCGCGGGCGACAAGCATTTTGGCGGCGACTTGAGTGGCAAGCTGATCGTCTCTGGTGGGATGGGTGGGATGGGTGGCGCGCAGCCTCTGGCTGCCACCATGACCGGCGCGGCCTTCCTCGGGATTGACGTCGATCCCGAGCGCATCAAGAAGCGACTCAAAACTGGCTACTGCGATTTTCTTGTCACCACGCTCGATGAAGCGCTGCGCATTCTGAAAAACGCCGTCCGCAAAAAAGAAAACGTTTCCGTCGGCCTCGTCGGCAACTGCGCCGACATTATTCCAGAACTCGCCGAACGCGGCGTCGTTCCCGACATCCTCACCGATCAGACTTCGGCGCACGATCCGCTGAACGGATACGTTCCGAACGGCATGAGTTTTGAGTCGGCTTTGGAACTACGAAAGAGCGATCCGAACGCGTATCAGGAGCGCTCGCTCGACGCCATGGCGAAGCACGTCGAAGGCATGTTGCGCCTCCAGGAAATGGGCTCGGTCACTTTCGACTACGGGAACAATATCCGTACCTTCGCCTATCAGCGCGGCGTCAAGAATGCCTACGCTTTTCCGGGATTCGTTCCCGCCTACATTCGTCCGCTGTTCTGCGAAGGTCGCGGACCGTTTCGCTGGGCAGCGCTTTCGGGAGAAGCTTCTGACATCGCCGTCACCGATGATCTCGTGCTCAAACTCTTCCCGGAGAATCGCAGCCTGCGCCGATGGATTGAACTCGCCCGCAAGCGCATCAAGTTTCAGGGACTCCCAGCGCGAATCTGCTGGCTCGGATATGGAGAACGCGCGCGCTTTGGCCTCGCGATCAACGATCTGGTAAAGAACGGCACCATCAAAGCTCCCATCGTCATCGGACGCGATCATCTGGATTGCGGCTCGGTCGCGTCTCCCTTCCGCGAAACCGAGAGCATGAAAGACGGCTCCGACGCCATCGCCGATTGGCCCTTGCTCAATGCTCTCGTGAATACAGCCGCAGGAGCCTCATGGGTGTCAATCCATAACGGCGGAGGCGTCGGCATCGGATATTCCCTACACGCCGGACAAGTCACCGTAGCCGACGGCACCGACATGATGGCCAAACGCATCGAGCGCGTACTCACGACCGATCCAGGCATGGGCGTGATCCGGCATGTGGACGCGGGGTATGAGGAGGCGACGGAGTTTGCCGAGAAAAAGGAAGTAAGGATTCCGATGACTGAGGGATCAGAACCGAAATAGATACGATGCCTTCACAAAGAAGTTTCGACCGTCGTTGTGAAGGCGCGCCAGTGGATCGTGGTTGATGCCGCCGAGTCCATCCGCAGCAAGAGGCTCTCCAATGTTTTCGAGATTTGTGTTGTAACCGACGTAGATCGCCGTGCTCGGGTGCACAAGATAGGTAAAGAGAAAATCGGCATTGAAGTTCTTGGAAGTCTGTAAGTAGGTAAAGTTCGGGTTTGCCAGAACCGAGTTGTATTGCCCGATAAAGCGGAACGAAAATTCCTTGGTGAATTGATAGTTCCACTTGCTGCGAATGATGTGGTTGTTCATGCTGCCGAAGGGCCGCGAAAGCAAAGGCTGAGGATTGTCGCAGTCCGGGCATTGCCGCAGGCGAAAAAGGATATACGTGTTGTCCACTCGCAGAGAACGAGTCGGCCGAACCGTCAGGGTGACGTTGGCGCTGTTGCGCCTCGCCAGAAAAGGAAAGTACAAAGAGCACGTTGCCGGATTCTGGTTCGGCTGGAGGCAGGGGGCGTCATAATTTACGCGTGTTCCGAAGCGGTAATCGGCCTGGATTCCGAACCACCGGAAATAACTTGTATTGAACGTGAAGACAGTGGTGTTGCGCTTATATTTTTGAATGTCGTCAACCGGAATCTGTGAGAAATCCTGGTTGCGCAGCCGCTCCATCTCGTTGGCAAACATCACCGTGAAAAAAGTCTGTCCCGTGAATTCCACCTTCATGGCGGGAAAATATCCCGAATTGATGTGGTTCCCTTCGTGATCGATATTCTGGAAGACCTCCATGTAAGGTCCCCAGGAAATCAAATGTTTGCCTTCCGGACGAAAATTGTATTGGAGGAGTGAATCGATCGCGTTGATATCAGGCTGCGGATCGAACCCAGTCAGCGTGCGGAAATTCGGGCTGCGGTCAGAATAGTCGAAGAAGTAGCGCAGCTTGCGGCTATCCCGTTGGACGATGACTTCCGCGGCCGTCCCAACCTGGTTGCCACCTGTCGTACTGAACTGGTTGTAGAGCGAATCTTCAGGATTCATGGTGGCACTGTACGCGGCCTGGACGTTCGCAACCCAGTTCTGGTTGAGTTTGAAACGTCCATCGATGCTGCCGACGTGATTGTAGAAGCCGTTCACTTCTTTGTCGGCATAGAGCACGCCAATTGAGGACTGCGCGCCGAGGTCGTAACTGACGCGACCGATGGCGAAGAGGGCATGCTGGTCGAACAGCGGATTACTGGTTGTAACCTCTTCACTCGGAGATTCTGTCTCCGCCACCAACGCCCCAACTCCCCACGGTCCATCTTTCCCTGTGAGCCGGACTCCCCACTTCGGGTCGACGATGCGCCGTGTGAAAGCAAGGTTGATGGGCGTCTGAAAATAGTTCGAGTTCTCCTGAAAAAATGGCCGCTTCTCTGGAAAAAAGACCTCGAAGCGCTGGTTGACCGTGACCTGAGGCTGGTCGGATTCGATCTGGCTGAAATCGGGATTGGCGGTCGCATCGAGGACAAACTTGTCTTTCAGCACGGCCTTGGCATCGAGCCCAATTTGTCCGAACGCAGAGCGCTGGGAATAGATGGGCTGTTCGGGGTTCATGAGGTCGATCTCTTTAAAAGAACGAAAAATGCCGTAGGGAATCAGTTGAAAGTTCCTTCCGGGAGAAATCTGCTCAAGACCCGTCGCCTCGCCCTCCTGATTGAGTCGGCCCTGAATGCGGCTGGAGTATGGCGGCCAGAAAGTATCTTCGTTGTTGCGCGGAATTCCGCGGTTCAGCAGAATTCCCCAGGTTTGGGGATCGTTCGAAGCAAAGCGCAGGCTGCGAAACGGAATGGCCATCCATACAACGTAACCCCGGTCAGTCAGTTTCCCGGCCGAGTTCCAGACCGTGTCGAATGAGGGATCGAAGTTGTCGTTTCCCTGCCCTGGGCCTTCGGTCCACAACGAATCGGCTTGTACTCCGAGGGCATTGACGTTGAAGGCGTAGGCATGACGGTGATCGTGAAACGTATCGAGGATGATCTCGACCGTGTCATCGTCGAAGATGTCCTCGCGCCGCGAAAGACGCGCGCGCAGTTTCTGGCGCTCGGAGTCGAAGCAGATGAAGATCACATACAAATTCTTGTCGTCGTAACCGAGATAAGCTTCGGTGCGCTGGGAGACAGGAGCTCCGTCACTCGGAACGCGCTGGATGAAGCGATCGACCTTGGCGAGTTTGTCACGCCACCGCTCGGGAGGCTCCATGTTCAGGAATTCTTCGAGGGAGGGCGGGCTCGTGACACGCGGGATGCGGATCGTCTGAAAACCCGGTGAGTTGACCACGGTGGCATCCGCGAACAGCCGCGAAGTTGCGCACAGGATGAACAGGAACCACCATGGAATATAAGTTTTGGTCTGCACGGAGACTTAGGTACTTTCAGTTTAGACGTACTTCTGCTTGCCCGGTGAGCACGCCTCTGTTGGACGGCCATGGCGTCGCCTTCGCGATAAATCGAGTTCCTGATATTGTGTTCGGGTGCAGCCAAAACCGTTGTTGTTGGTCAACATTGGCCAGCTTCTCACGTTACGCTCGCCGGCTCGCGGCCCGCGTCGTGGCGCTTCCCTTTCGGAGCTGGGCATCTTAGAAGATGCCGCCGTGCTCTGCATCGGAGGCAAGATCGTTTCAGTCGGAAAAACCAAGGACGCCCTCCGCGATCCCTGGCTCAAGCTAAAGAAGAATCGCAAAAAAATCATCGAGATCGACTGTCGCGGCCGCGTCGTTCTACCCGGCTTCGTTGATTCGCATACGCATCCTGTGTTCGCCAATCCGCGTCTCGTCGACTTCGAAAAACGGATCGCCGGCGCAACATACGAAGAGATCGCCGAAGCGGGTGGAGGAATTCGCTCCAGCATCGATGGTGTCCGCCACGCCAGCAAGACCGCGCTTACGAAAAAAATGGCTGCCGTGCTGTTGGATCTCGCGCGGCACGGAACGACGACGGTCGAGGCAAAATCGGGCTATGGGCTCAGCCTCGAATCCGAATTGAAATCGCTCGAAGCCGTCCGCGCCGCCGCCCGCGAGTGGCCAGGGACCGTGGTCCCAACTTTTCTAGGAGCGCATGTTGTCCCGCCCGAATATCGCGGACACTCCGGGGAATATGTCGATCTCATCTGCCGCGAGATGATTCCGGCGGTCGCGAAACGCAAACTCGCCGAATTCGTCGACGTCTTCTGCGATCGCGGAGCGTTCAGCTCCGAAGAAACCGCGCGTATTTTTGCAGCGGCTGAAGAACACAAACTCGCGGTCCGCGCCCACCTGGGGCAACTCAGCGAAACCCGGCTGGAACCTCTTCTGCAATACAAGCCTGCATCGCTCGATCACATGGACCACGTCAACGAAGCCGACCTTCCTGCTCTCGCTAAGAGTGACGCGGTTGCGACCTTCGTTCCGGGAGCAAATTATTTTCTCGGATTATCACGCTATCCAAACGCGCGCCAGCTGATCGAGGCGGGAGTCGCAGTGGCGCTCGCCACGGACTACAATCCCGGTTCGTCGCCAACGCTGAGCATGCCGATGGTGATGTCGCTGGCCTGCACACACATGAAAGTGACGCCCGCCGAGGCGATTGCTTCCGCGACGATCAATGGAGCCAGCGCGCTCCGCTTAGCCGACCGCAAGGGAAGCATCGAAGCTGGCAAAGACGCCGACCTGGCTGTGTTTGACGTGAACGACTACCACGAAATTCCCTACTGGTTCGCCGCCAATCACTGTGTGACGACGATCATGAATGGCGTCGCGAGCGGCAATCTCGCTTTGTAAACCGATTCGTAGCCCCCACATCGCCTGCCTCATGGCCCTGGAGTGCGCAGCGCGGCAAGTTGGCTACCGCATTTTGAGGGAACGGCAAAGGGTTGTTATAATTCACAAGTTCCGCACGGTCAGGCGCATCGGCTGTTTTGCTTCGCGGCATCCCGCCCAGTGAGAGCGCAAGCACTACGAGAACAATCGGCTCCGCCCGGTTTAGTCGTTGATCGATTGGTGCGTAGATAGTAGACCGGCGGAAAGAAGTGGCCAGGTAGCTCAGGTGGTAGAGCGCAGCCCTGAAAAGGCTGGCGTCGGGGGTTCAACTCCCTCCCTGGCCACCATCATTCTAAAGAACTTGGCGTTCGTTCGGCTTCCAACTCAAGCCACCAGCAAGATCTTCCCGGCACCGCCCTTTTCTGCCGCTGCTTGCGCCTCGGCAGCTTCACTGAGTGGCAGTTTCTGGCTAATCGGGATTATTAGTTTGCCATCTCGGACTGCTTCCGCCATGAACTCGAGAATTTTCGCATCGGGGTGAGAGACCACTGGCACCACTTTTACAGTTGGGTACTTCCCGGCACTTCGTGGCGCTCCGAGAACCGAAGCAAACACTCCTCCGGGCTTGACCTTGGCGATCAATTTTTCGGCGGTCTTGCCGTCTACCGTATCAGCTACCGCATCGACCATCTGAAGATTCGCGATCGCACCGTCGTCGTCGGTTGCGACCGCCTCATCTGCACCGATGGTCTTCGCTTCATCTATTTGGCTCTTGAGCACCCCTGCTATGACAACTGCTCCCCGCTGCTTCGCAGCGAAGACCGCCGACCGCCCGACATTTCCAACGGCGCCTGCGACGAGAACCGTCTGATCCGCTCTGATTCCGGTAGCGGAAATGAGTTCGTTGCCGGCCGTTGCCACCAGCGGCAGCGCCGCCGCCCGGATCAAATCGAGTCCCTTGGGAACTTTCGCAAGAATGCCGGCCTTCACTACGCACAGTTCGGCGTATGCATTGGCCGCCATGGCGAACACATGATCGCCGGCGGAAAACCCTTGCACTCCCGGTCCAACGCTGACGACGGTCCCGGCGATATCGACTCCGATGAGGCCGGGGAACTGCACAGGATCGAAATCTTTCATTAATCCAGCCCGCCGCTTGTAATCGATCGGATTCACACTCGTGGCTGCTACCCGCACGAGCACCTCTCCGGGACCCGGCACCGGGTCTGGGTAGTCTTCGAATTTGAGTACTTCGGGACCTCCGTACTGGTGGACGACGATCGCTTTCATTTTCATCTCCTTCTATGGGTGCGGAAACATCACCCATCGACCTCGATGCATTCATTACACCCGACGCGTGCTTCCGAATCAATTGGACCATGGTATCGGCCATACCTTCGTCCAATAGACTCGTCGGCCGGCTTCTGGCTTAATCGCCGAATCGCTGACGGTGCAAAAACAGTCGCGAGCCGGCTCTCAAGTATTCGATTTGGTGGCAGAACATCCGGATATCCCGGATCAGCCATCGGTCTAATCACGTTAGATAGCAGTTTAACCAGGAGGACGCGTTATGACGACGACTCAGCCAACGAGCTTCGCGGCGGATATTCGCCCGCTTTTTACCGACCGGGACATTCAGGCGATGCGCAAAGCGTTTAACCTCGCAAGCTATGACGATGTGAAGGCAAACGCAGCTGCCATCTACGACCGAATTCGAGGAATTGGTGGTGCAGTTATGCCACCTCCGCCTCCTCGAGGAGAAGGCCCCTGGCCGCAATCTCGCATCGACCTATTTGCGAAATGGATCGCGGATGGCTACAAACCCTAGCGGCTTCGCGCGACCCACGCGATGGAATCGATCAATGCCAAGCGGAGAGAAATACATGCCTCTCGAAAACAACCTCGCTAGCAACTTTGGTAGCGACGCGGAGCCCGGCCAAACTCGCCGGCGGTTTCTTGGCGGGGCAGCAATGGCAATGACAATGACGGTCGCGGCAGCGCCGTTCGCGATGATCGGGTCGGCTAGAGCCAAGTCCGGCAAGACGAGTGAACTGGACGCGCTCGACAAGGCTAGCGAATGGATCAACTCGCCACCACTGACGGCGGATAGCTTGCGCGGCAAGGTGGTCCTCATCGACTTCTGGACTTATAGCTGCATCAACTGGCAGCGCACCCTGCCGTACGTCCGCGCATGGGCTGAGAAATACAAGAACCAGGGGTTGGTCGTGATCGGCGTCCATTCGCCTGAGTTCGGATTTGAAAAAAACGTCGAGAACGTCCGCCGCGCCGTGAAGGATATGGCAGTCGATTATCCAGTTGCGATCGACAGCGACCATCTCATATGGAATGCGTTTCACAACGAGTATTGGCCGGCTCTTTACTTCATCGATGCGCTGGGGAAAATTCGGCATCATCAATTCGGCGAAGGCGAGTACGAACAGTCGGAAAGAACGATCCAGGAATTGCTGACCGAATCCGGAAACAAGGGATTCAGTCGTGACCTTGTCACGGTCGAGCCCAGCGGAGCCGAAGTTGCCGCCGACTGGAAGGACTTGAAGTCGGCCGAAAACTACGTTGGGGCTGAGCGTACGAAGAATTTTTCTTCTCCCGGCGGTGCAGCACTGAACAGGCCAAGAACCTATAAGGTGCCTGCCAGTTTGAGCCTCAATGAGTGGGCCCTTGCAGGCGATTGGACGATACAGAAGGGGTCGATCGTATTGAACCAGGCGAACGGAAGGATAAGTTACCGCTTTCATGCTCGCGATCTTCATTTGGTGATGGGACCTGCAACGCGAGGGAATTCTGTGCGGTTTCGCGTGTTCATCGACGGACAAATGCCAGCCTCTGCTCACGGCGGCGATGTGGACGAAAAAGGCAACGGCACCGTCGTTGAACAACGCATGTATCAGTTAATCCGGCAGCCACTGCCCATCACAGATCGGGTGTTTGAAATCGAGTTCCTCGATCCAGGCGTCGAGGCCTTTTCGTTCACGTTCGGCTAAGCCGAAGAAACGACCGAATAATCGAAGATGAATCGAGAGAAGAATTGAGAATGTCATGCGGCGACCGAAACCGATCCCCATCGATGGACTTGCCAATCAGGCTCATAGTTGCGCGGAGCTGATGCTAGCGGCGGAGAGTGAGTTGACGGCTTTCATGCGGGCGGTGACCAAGTTGTACGGACGCGAGCAGGCTGGCATCTCGGCCGACGATTGGCTCGACGAACTCGCGTCCATGCATTGGCCGTGTGAATCGGTGGCTCGTGATCTGCGGTTGGTTACGATCCGAGCCTCGGCACGGCTGGCGAATCGATCGGACGCCCTCGCGGCTTAAGACGCGGGTTAAGGGGACGCGTGTCGCTTGGGATAGGATTGAAAGCTCTCATCCAACCTTTGAGGTCTTCACATGCGAAGTGACGTTGTTCCGGGTACCGTTTTTCCGGACTATGAGCTTTCTGACCACACCGCTACACGACGGAAGCTCTCTGAACTGCAAGCGCACGATCCGATGGTTCTGGTTCTGAGCCGGGGAAGTTTCTGCCCAAAGGACCGCCGGCAGGCTGAGGGACTCGTTCAACTTCATCGCGAGATTGAGGTGGGCTATTGCCGGCTGGTTACGATCAGCACCGACAACCTCACTCAGACCAACGAATATCGCAGCGGAGTGGGCGCCCATTGGCCTTTTCTCTCTGACGCGGGACGAATCATCCAAAAAGATCTCGACATCGCCGAATACACCGATCCGGTTAATAATCCGATGATCCCTCATGTGATCGTTCTTGAGCCCGGTCTGGTGATTTACAAGATCTACAATGGTTACTGGTTTTTCGGCCGGCCCACGGTCGAGGAACTTCGACAGGACCTGCGTGTTGTGACGAAGAAGTGCCGGCCGGACTGGGACATCACCACGCCTGAATGCAAGGCAGCGTGGCAACAAGGCCGCAAGGAACTTTTCTATCCGTACGGCAAGACGTACGCCCAAACGATCGCGGAACAAGATTAACGACCTGCGACTCCAGGCTCATGGTTCGAGACCCGGTAGCTCTCAGGGGGACCGAGATAGCTGGGCTTTACGCCACCCGTATCGACGACAATCTTTTGCAGGACGACGCCGGGGTCGACCATCCAAAACTTCAGCGTGTGATATCCCGGAGCACCCGCATCGAGTCGGGATGTCACCTTGCGCACACTATCTTTCACCGATTCAGACCAGTCCGCGATCGAGTTGTGGGACAAGGCGTCGACAATCTGCGGTGGTTGATCGTCGAACGACACGGCATAACGCAGGCCGCGTCCGGGCACGAAATTCAGCGTTGGGGCGAGAATTGCTTCGACATTTACCGTTCCGGCTTTGAATAAATACATTTTGTATTCGAGCGAGGGAGAGTTCTTCGGTGGCGCCACGCTGTCCGCTGTCACGGGAAAGACTGTCATCGAAGAGAGGGTTCTCCCGTAATCGGAGATTTTCTCCCATCGAACTGGACCTTCATCGATCTTCTCTGTGTAGTGTTCGGCTTCGATGGAGACATAGCCGTTCGACTCGACGAAACCTTGAAGTGCCGTTCGGGCCGGAGTCTTGGGATTAAAGGCTTCAACATTGACTTTGACTTCGTCGCCTGCTCCGGAGATTTTTACGAAGGCAGAGTTTGTTCCCTTCGGAGCTTTGCTCCAATCGATGCTGACCCATACGCGCTGATCTTTATTTCTTTCGATCGTGCCACTGGTTGTGCTCAGCGAAACCCAGGGCTCGCTAGCCTCCACCGTAAAGGCGAATGCGGGTTGCCCGCGGTCGAAGACATCGATGCAGCGGCGTTGCTGATTGAACGCATCGAGCTGCGGAAGAGCGGGCGTGCTGGATGATCCGGGCCAAGCGTCGCGCGAACCCTCGATGGCCACACCCAGCTTGGCAGCAACCGGCACTTCGATCGTATTTACGTTCGGCATCACATTGGTTGGCGGATCTCTCCATGTGGTGTAGCCGATGTGAGTCTGATCCATCATGTGGTCCCACTTGCCGCCGGCGAGCGTGTGGTTGTATGTAGCCGACAAGTCAGCATCCGCTTGAAATAGCGATTGAGCTTTTGCGGCTAGATCGTTCGCGGAGGCGCGGCCCTGACTCGCGTAGAGGCGGTTCTTGCCGACGGTAATGTAAAGCTCGGTCACTTGTGCCGACGCCTTGGCTGGATACAGGACAAGTTCGAAAAAGGCGTCACCTTTCTCCGCCGGCAGCGCTTGATAAATTCGCTCCGCTTCGTCGGTGATTGCTTTCCACTCGGCCGCGACGCGGTCGGCCTCCTGATAATCCACTTGGCTGAATGTGTCTGGATCGATCAGCTCGGGCTTTCGCCTGCCGTTGAACTTCGTGTATTTCGAAACGATGTCGGCAATTTGTTCTGCGTATTCCGGACCGAACTCGCGTTCAGCCCAGAGCACAGTGAATTCCTCAATCTTGTCCTTCGGCCATCTTCGTGGATTGCGCGCCAGATCCAGAAAAAACTCTATGGGGAATTCCATCGGTTTCAGGTCGCCGACGTTCACAATCCAGATCTGATTCGCATCGTACTGGTGAGCGAGATTCATCTGCTCCCAGACTTTGGTGATGGGATTGGTGTTCAACCATTTGTAGGATCGCGGGTCGCCAACGTAGTCGAAATGATAGTAGACGCCCGCTCCACCGCGGCGTTTCCGCTCATCGGCCGTTGGGAGTCTCCGTAGATTACCCCAGTTGTCATCGCACCAAAGAAGGGTTACGTCGTCGGGAACGCGCATCCCCTTTTCGTAATATTCCTGCACCTCTTTATAGAGAGCCCAATCCTGGGGAACAGTCGACGGATCGGAGTGTGTTGCGTCGCCGATCATCTTGCGCTGGTCGGCCACAATCTTTTCGAGCAGCGCGGTGTTCGCCGCGGCCCCGCCCTGCACCATCGGCTCATCGCCGTTGCCGCGCATTCCGAGGGTGACGATGCTTTCGTTGTGATCGTTACGTTCGATGCCGCCCTTCCAGAATTCACGCAACTCGTCGCCGTTGGTGGAATAATCCCACGCGCCTTTACCGTGATCTCTCCATTCCTTCCAGGCGCGCATCATCGGTTCGTGGTGTGATGTGCCCATGACGATGCCATATTCGTCGGCGAGCTTCGGGTTCAGGGGATCGTCTTCAGCGAAGGCGTTGTTCCACATCGCTGGCCACAAATAATTCGCCTTCAGACGCAACAGGAGTTCAAAGACTTTCTCGTAGAACTGGTGGTTGAGATTTCCGTATTTCTCTTTGGCCCACCCGCTGAGCGCAGGAGCCTCGTCGTTTAGAAAGATGCCGCGATATTTGACGACTGGCGGGCCTTCGATGTGCTTGCCGGCCTTTACGAAGAGCGCAGCTTTATGTTCAACCGGAACATCGGCCCACCAATACCACGGCGAAACTCCTATTTCTTCAGAGAGATCGTAGACGCCATAAATCGTGCCGCGCTTATCGCTGCCTGCAATGACCAGCGCATTCTTTACGCCGGGCAAAGGGTTAGGAACGACCTGGATGAGGAACGATTCCCATTTGCCAGCGATCGGAGTTGCGTCAATCTTGTGGTCGGCGATGAGGCGGTCGATGAGGGAGCTTTTGCCTACAGTTCCCACAATGATGATCCTCGCGCCTAGGGACGCTGTAGTGTTGATAATCACGGGCTTTCGGCTGGTGACGCGCTCTATGTCGGATTGCAGATCACCCGCGGCCCGCACCACACCGGCATAGTCGTTCGAGTCCACGTAGATCGGCGCGGTGGTTTCCTTTTCAGCAATGGGGAAACTGTCGCGACTCGGGACGGTGTCGACATAGTGCGCGTGGCCGAGGGCCAGGCTCTCGTCGGCGAGAGCGATGACGAAGCCGACGATCACAAGTCCGCTGAGAGTTGCGCGGAGGCGAGACATATCGGGCAATATAGCAGAAGGCTTGTCGTCGGAGTTTTTGTGGACGATCACCACAAACTCCTACACTAGAAAGCACGAGAACTGAAAGCACGGGGGAATGGTGAATTCAAATCCTATTGGACCTGATCTCATTGGAGCTGATCTGATCTTCGAGAGCGACGCCTCTATTTTCCGCGAGACCAGGACTCATGCTCGCGGTCCCGAAGGAGCGTTGCCCATCACGGCAGAAATGTTGCTGACGGAGCCATCCGGCAATTTGTTTGGGCTCTCACAAAACGCCGGAATGGGATGGGAAGCGGCGCGCGTGCTCGATCCTGAATTCTTGATTTTGAGCACGCACGGTGGAATGCGCGCCGCGGATGGAACTCCGATAGCTCTCGGATTTCACACTGGACACTGGGAGGTCGGGCTTTTGGTGGCGGAGGCCGCGCGTGAACTGCGCGACCATCGCGCCATCCCCTTTGCCGGAGCGTGCACCGATCCATGCGACGGGCGGACTCAAGGCACCGAGGGAATGCTGGATTCGCTCCCGTATCGCAACGACGCCGCCATGGTGTTGCGAAGATTGATGCGCTCGCTTCCGACACGCAAAGGCGTGATCGGCGTAGCGACGTGCGACAAGGGACTACCCGCGATGATGATGGCGCTCGCCTCCTCTGGGCGACTGCCGAGCATTCTCGTGCCGGGAGGAGTTACGCTTCTTCCAGAAAGCGGCGAGGATGCAGGCAAGGTGCAGACCATCGGCGCGCGCTTTGCGCACAACCAGATCACTCTCGAATACGCAGCGGAGATTGGGTGCCGCGCTTGCGCAACGCCCGGCGGCGGATGCCAGTTTCTGGGAACGGCCGCCACTTCGCAGGTGGTTGCGGAGGCGCTCGGGTTGTCGCTGCCGCATTCCGCACTATCGCCTTCGGGTCAACCAATCTGGCTCGACGCAGCCGCGCGTTCGGCGCGCGCGATTCTGCGCATGACTCAGTTAGGCATTGGTACCTCCGATGTGCTGACCGATGCTGCGATTCGCAACGCGATGGTGGTCCACGCGGCCTTTGGCGGTTCGACCAATTTGTTGTTGCACGTTCCGGCGGTGGCGCACGCTGCCGGTCTGCGCCGCCCCACAGCAGACGACTGGGCCGCGATCAATCGCGCTGTGCCCAGGCTCGTGGATGCGCTGCCGAACGGGCCGAACAATTTCGCCACAGTGCAGGTATTTCTTGCGGGAGGCGTGCCCGAAGTGATGCTGCATTTGCGCCGCGCGGGACTGGTCGATTGCAGCGTCCGCACGGTTACGGGCGAAACGCTGGACGAGAATCTTAACTGGTGGGAGCAAAGTGAGCGGCGCCGAACGCTGAAAGACCGGCTGCGTGCTCTCGATGGCGTCGACGCCGATGCCGTGATTTTTTCCCCCGACGTGGCGCGGTCGCGAGGTCTTTCGCCGACCGTCTGTTTTCCCATCGGGAATCTGGCTCCCGAGGGAAGTGTGATCAAGAGCACGTCGATTGATCCTTCTCTAATCGACGAGAACAACGTTTACCGGCACACCGGTCCTGCTCGCGTCTTCATCACCGAGGCAGCCGCGATTGATGCGATCAAACGTGGCGCAGTGTCTCGCGGAGACGTGATCGTGCTGATATGCGGCGGCCCGGCGGGCGCAGGCATGCAGGAGATCTATCAAATCACTGCCGCGTTGAAAAATCTACCGTTCTGCAAACACGTCGCCGTGCTGACCGACGCCCGCTTTAGCGGCGTTTCCACAGGAGCCTGCATCGGCCATATTTCGCCCGAGGCGTTGGCCGGCGGCCCGATCGGACGAGTGCAGGATGGCGACACGATTGAGATTGTGATTGACCGGAACGCGCTGCACGGCACGGTGAATCTGGTTGGCGAATACGGCGTCGCGTTCTCTGCCGAGGAAGGCGGCCGCCGTCTCGCTTCGCGCCAGCCGCGCCAGGATCTAGCGCCTCACCCAGCGCTGCCCGCAGACACGCGGCTTTGGGCGGCGCTCGTGCAGGCGAGCGGTGGCGTCTGGGGAGGTTGCGTTTATGATGTCGATGCGATTGTCACGCAACTGGAACGAGGCTTGGCCAGGCGCGGCGATGATTCGCTGTCCACACATTCCAAACATTAAGACTCACTACATCGAGGCTCACTAGAGTGAAACTGTACCGCACCACCAACGGAATATTCATTGAAGAAGGCGGCAAGTTCCATCGCGTCGTGGCCGCAGATTGGGACGAACTGATCAGCGGCGCCGATCTGCACGTGCGGCTGCGCGCGACCATTCCCAAGAATAAGGATGAGGCTGCCGTGTCGAACTTCGATCCGGCTACGGTTCTTGCGCCCGTCGTCGGACAGGAAGTCTGGGCTGCGGGAGTGACCTACTACCGCAGCCGCAGCGCGCGGATCGAAGAAAGCAAGGATGCTGGAGGAGGCAGTTTCTACGATCGCGTCTATGCTGCCGAAAGACCTGAACTATTTTTCAAGGCGACCGGACGACGTGTTATCGGTCCCGGAGGCGCAGTGCGAATACGGTCGGACGCCAAGTGGTCGGTGCCTGAGCCGGAACTGACTCTGCTCATCAATCCTTCTGGCATGATTATCGGATACAGCATTGGCAACGATATGAGTTCGCGCGATATCGAAGGCGAGAATCCGCTCTATCTGCCGCAAGCGAAGATCTATGACGGAAGTTGTTCCATTGGTCCATGCGTCTTGCTTTCGTCTGAACCGCTCAGCAAGACGACCACGATTCAGATTGAGATCGCGCGGCAGGGTAAGGCGGTCTTCACGGGCAGCACGACGCTCGCGGAACTCAAACGCGATCCTCGGGAACTGGCAAAGTATCTGTTCCGCGATAACAGTTTTCCGCAGGGCGTATTTCTGCTGACGGGAACGGGCATCGTCCCCGGCGATGACTTCACTCTGGCCAGCGATGACGTGATTCGCATCAGCATCGATGGCATTGGAACGCTCGAGAACTACGTCGCCTAAAAACACTCATAGACACGCTAACTGCGCGTGAGCGTGCTATTCACCAGCCGCATAATTCCGAGCGGGTTCGACTGCTTTAGCTCTTGTGGAAGCGCGGCGTCGGTGAAGTCCTGATAGCAAATCGGACGCACGAAGCGCAAAACCGCCTGCGTTCCGACCGAAGTTGAGCGGCCGTCGGAAGTCGCCGGAAACGGCCCGCCGTGCACCATGGCATGAGTCACCTCCACTCCGGTGGGATATCCGTTGAAGAGAATGCGTCCGACTTTCGTCTCCAGCACGCGAATCAATTCCTGTGCGCCGGCTAGATCTTCTTCGGTTCCGTGAATCGTGGCGGTCAGATGTCCGTGCAACTTGCGTGCGGCAACCAATAGATCCCCTGCCGCGCCGTAATGCACGAGCAATGTCGTAGGTCCAAAAACCTCTTCGCTCAACTCAGGGTGTGCGAGAAAATCAGAGACAGCCACTCCGAAGACCGTGGTCGCGCCGGCGGCGCAGTTTTTCGCGACTGTATTTGGTGAGCCGGCGATCAGTTGCACTTTCCCTTCTGCGACTCTTTGTTGAATTGCCTGTGTATATTTCGCTGCAATGCCAAGGGTCAACATTTCGCGCTGTCCGAGCGCATTGGCGAGGGCACGCAAGCTTGCGATGAAATCCACGCTGTCGCCTTCCGGCACAAACACCAGCCCCGGCTTGGTACAGAATTGTCCGGAGCCCAGCGTGAACGATGTCTGCACACCTTTGGCAAGTTGCGCACTGCGCTCGCGCATCGCTCCGGGAAGAATGAAAAGCGGATTCGTGCTCCCCATTTCCGCATAGCAAGGGATCGGCTCGGGGCGCGCGGCGGCTAGACGCATCAATGCTTGTCCCCCGCTCGCGGATCCGGTGAATGCGACTGCTTTGATCGCGGAGTGCTGCACGAGCGCCGTTCCCACTTCAATCCCAGCGTCGAAGAGTAACGAAAATACTCCCGCTGGCAGACCGCATTCGTGCACGGCCCTCTGTATGACTTTTCCGACGAGTTCGCTGGTGCCGGGATGCGCGGGATGGGCCTTGACGATCACCGGATTGCCTGCGGCAAGGGCCGATGCTGTGTCCCCGCCTGCCACGGAGAACGCCAGCGGAAAGTTGCTGGCGCCGAAAACCACGACCGGTCCAAGCGGACGCAACATCGAACGGATATCGGGGCGGGGAAACGGTTTGCGCTCGCGATCGGCTTCATCGATGCGGGCATTGACCCACGATCCTTCTTCGAGAACTTCGGCAAAAAGGCGGAGCTGGCCTGTCGTGCGTCCGAGTTCATTTTGCAGGCGCGGCAGCGCCAGGCCAGCCTCGAGATTCGCGCGCGCAATGATCGCTTCGCCGTCGGCAGCGAGTCCGTCAGCAATTTGGCGCAGGAAAAGAGCGCGTTCGCGTCCGTTCAAGTTCGCAAAAACTGGGAACGCCGCCTGAGCCAGAGACGCGGCGCGATCGATCTCGGGTTTCGTGCCGGAGTAGAAGACCGGCTCCAACTCGGAAGCATTGGCCGGGTTCACCGCGCGGAAGGTACCGCCCCCACGTTCGCCACATCGATCTCCGATCAGCGATAGCCCGGCCAGACTAAGCTCTTGCGTCTCCATCAATCCAACCTTTCGCACTAATTATTCCGGAAGCATTTTTTCCGATGTGATGCCAAACTTGGTGCTCACGCCGCTACTCGACGATTTGCTTTCTTCAGCAACGGGCTGGCCTCCGCCGATCCAGGCTTTCACTGTACCGTTGACGATGCGGCGCTTGCCATCAGCGTCAACAATGCTGAGATCGCGATCGCGCAAGGTGAACGTCACGGTCTTTGCCTGGCCGCGAGCCAGATGAATCCGTTGGAATCCGCGAAGCTCTCGATTGGCGGCGCCCGCCACTCCCGTGTGGGTGAGGTAGAGTTGGACGACCTCGTCGCTATCCGCCGCGCCGCGATTCGCCACCTTCGCGGAGATCGTCACCGAATCGTCCGCAGCGATCGAATCGCTGCTTACGGTTGGATTGCTGTACTGAAACGTCGTGTAACTTAAGCCATATCCAAACGGATAAAGCGGATCGCCGCTGAAATAGCGATAGGTGCGGTTCGCCATCGAGTAGTCTTCGAACGCCGGAAGCTGATCGATGTTTTTGTAAAACGTAATCGGAAGCCGCCCGGCGGGACTAAAATCGCCCGCCAACGCTTCGGCGACGGCTGTGCCTCCAGCTTCGCCCGGATACCACGCTTCGAGGATCGCTGGCACATGCTGGTTGGCCCAGTTCACAGCGAGCGCGCTTCCGTTGGTCAAAACCAGCACGATCGGCTTGCCTGCGGCATAGACATTCTCGAGCAACTGCTCCTGCGGGGCGGGCAGGTCGAGACTGGTGCGATCTCCGCCGGAGAAGCCCTCGGCTTTCACTTTCATCTCCTCGCCTTCGATGCGGGCAGAAAGGCCGAGCACCATCACCACGAGGTCCGACTCACGGGCTGCTTTTAAGGCCTTGTCTTCTTCGCGCCCCGGCACGCCCCAAACCAGTTTCGCCTCTGACGAGCGGATGGTCTCGTAGTACTCGATCTTGATCGCATACGCGTTATCTTTTTCCAGATGGATCGCCTTGGTCTGCGTAGTCGATGGACGATGCGCCGTCCAGTCGTCGACCAGCGGCTCGCCATCGATCCAAACGCGGTAGCCGTCTTGTCCAGTGAATCCGACGATGTAGTCGCCGCTCTCGGAGGGCGACAGAACACCCGTCCAGCGGACCGAATAGTTCTTCGTCAGCTTCGGAGTCGCACCGGCGAATGCCCATACAAAATTCACATCCGCGTCGACACGCTTCAGCGCGGGCTCGCCTTCGAGCTTGATGTTGTCAAAGTATTCGGCGTTCAATCCGTGCCTCGCGCGAGTCTTGTCGGTGTAGAGCGCGGACTTCGGAACGGGGCTTACGACCGTACCGATCAGACCTGTCCCTTGCACGAAGTTAATTTTGGATTTTGGAAAGCGCTTCCGCAGACCCGTAAGAATGGTGACCGGCGCGGATGGCGTACCGTTGTAATTGCCTTCCAACGCATCGAGACTGTCGGCATCGGGGCCAATCACCGCTATTTTTGGATACGTCTTCTTCAGCGGAAGAAAGTGATTTTCGTTCTTCAGCAGGACGAGCGATTCGCGCGCGGTTCTCAAGGCAAGCTCGCGATGCGCCGGAGTGTCGTTGGCCGAGGGGCCAAGTTTTGACCATGGAACGAGAGCCGGAGGATCGAACATTCCCAGGCGGAAGCGAGCGGTGAAGGTTCGCGTGACCGCCGTGTCGACCACTGACTCAGGCAAAACTCCCTGATGAACTGCGTTGAGCGCTGCATCGCGTTCTACTTTCGTTCGAGTTTGGGGAGAGCCACAGATGAGATCGGTGCCGGCCTCAAGCGATGCCGCTACGCCTTCTTCCTGCGTGGGCTTGAACTTGTGATGCGCACTGACGTCTTCGATCGCGGCGCAATCGGAAACGACGTAGCCCTGAAATTTCCAGGCGTCGCGGAGATGCTCGGTCAACAGAACTTTGTTGGCGCAGGCGGGCTCGCCGTTGATCGAGTTGTAGGCGCACATCACGGACTCAGCCTTTCCGTCCATCAAGGTTGCTCGAAATGCCGGCAGGTAGGTGTCTTCCATGTCATGACGAGAAACTGTCACATCGACTTCATGTCGCGTCGCTTCCGGTCCGCTATGCACGGCAAAATGTTTCGGCGTGGCGACCGTCTTCAGATATTTCGGATCGTTCCCCTGCAATCCTCTGACGAACGCGAGCCCCATGTGCGCTGTCAAATACGGATCTTCGCCGTAAGTTTCCTGCCCGCGGCCCCATCGCGGGTCGCGGAAGATGTTGATGTTCGGCGACCAGACCGTGAGCCCCTTGTACCACGCAGTCGAGCCGTCTTTGCCCTTGTCGGTGTTGTATTTCGCGCGAAATTCTGTACTGATGGCGTCCGCATCTTTAAGAATGAGCGCATCGTCGAAAGTCGCGGCCAAACCGATCGCTTGCGGAAACACGGTAGCAACGCCGGCGCGAGCCACTCCATGCAAGCCTTCGTTCCACCAGTTGTATTCCGGGATTCCCAGCCGCTCGACGGCATCGGCCGTGTGCCCGAGCTGCGAAATCTTTTCTTCGAGCGTCATCCGCTGTTCAAGATCGCGGGCTCGTTCTTCGAAAGAGAGCTTGGTGTTCTTATATGCGGGTGTCGAATTTTCCTGGGCCACCGAATAAACGGCTGGCACGACAAGCACCAGCACTAGGAGGGCATTCATCTTGCGCTTCATAGGCCTCGCATGGATCGATTTATGGGTCGATCGATATATGGATCGATCTGAACCTTTCCGAGCACGTTTTCGAACACGACGACTGCGCCAAAATTATCGGCGACCAAAAATATACTCGCCTCACACAACGACTTTCGAATTATCTTGCGCCAACCGCACTCGCAAGCGAAGAATGCTTCCGGAGACAACGCCAATGATTCCATGCTTGCATAGAAATTCGAACTCGGGCAAACCGGAGCGCATACTTCGTTGCGGAATTCTTTATTTATGCGCGGCGCTAGTCGCGTGTAGTTTGGGACTTGCTCAAGACAAACTCGGCGCTCTCGATCTTCTGCGACTCGCGAAAAGCGGCGGTCCTGAACTGGCGCAAGGCGTCACAAAAACCTTCAGCGCCATCGAACTGGAACAAGGAACGGCGTGGAAAGGCCACCTCTCATCATTTTTCTTTGCCATCACAACTCCTGCCTCGTCGAAACCTGCACTGATGATCGACGGAACGGCTGGCCCGGAGATGCAGCAAATCCCCAATTCCTCGTTGTGGTATGCGTCTGCCGAAGTGTCGAAGCTGGGAGCGATCCACTCTTTCTATTACGTTGTGCAAGGCAAGCGGGTTGGCGGCTCGACCGATCTGCCGGCTTTCGGTCCACTAGCCTACCTGCAACTGAACGTACCTTCCGGAACTCTTTCGCAGCCACTTCTGCACACGAGCAAGATCTACGACGGGCTGCAAACCACTTACTGGACCTATGTTCCCGCGCGATACGATCCCAAGGTGCCGGCGGCGCTGATGGTGTTTCAGGATGGGCAGTGGTACATGGACCGCGACGGAAATATTCCGTTGTTGAACGTGCTCGACAACCTGATCGCGCAGAAGAAAATTCCAGTCATCGTTTGCGTGTTTGTGTCGCCCGGGAAAATCGGGAATGCTCCCGGAACCCCGACTTACGCCTTTGCCAAAGCGTACGCCGATAAATGGCACCGGCAACTCGAGGACGCCATGCGCAGCACGCTCTACGACACGGTCAGTGATCGCTATCCGCGCTTTCTGCGCGACGAGCTGTTGCTCGAAGTCGAGGCGAAGTACAACATCCGCAAAGATGCCTACAGCCGCGGCATCATGGGATTGTCATCGGGAGGGATCTCCAGTTTCAACGCCGCCTGGCAAATGCCCGACCAGTTCAGTCGCGTCATTTCGTGGATTGGGAGTTTCACGAGCATTCAATGGCGGGAAAATCCGGAGAATCTTGATGGCGGGCAGGATTATCCAGAAAAAGTTCTGCACGAGACCAAGCGAAATATTCGCGTCTGGCTGCAAGACGGAAGCCGCGACTTGCAGTTCGGCTCACCGCAACGAAACTATGGCAACTGGCCTGCCGCCAATTTTCGTTTGGCGAATGCGCTCAAAGCTGCCGGCTATGATTTCCATTTCAGTTTTGGCGAAGGCTCTCACAACGGAGCTCACGGCGCGGTCGAATTGCCGGAAGAGTTGATCTGGCTGTGGCGAGATTACGATCCCGCGAAGACGCAACAGAACTACGAACAGGACACTGACGAGCAAGCCAAGCCGCCGTTTCGCTTTACGCTCGTTGATCGAGACGTGGATCGCGACTTGGGCAAATGATTATTACTGATAATTATTTCTGATAGAGAGGCATCTTGCCGGGCGTCGCTACTTTGAGGCGATAGACGCTGGTCTGCGCAGTGATGTAGAGCGTGCTGCCTCCGTCGGCCCACGCGAGGTTCGCGGCCGTCTCTGGCAGCTTGATTTGGCCAAGCAATTTGCCATCGGGTGCGATGATGCGAATGCCGCCCGGAGCAGTCGTCCAGATGTTGCCGGCGGAATCCAGCTTCATGCCATCAGGTACGCCAGGGCCGGAACCATCCGGAAAAGAGATCAGGATCGGTCCTTCCGAGAGTGAGCCGTCGGATGCGACGTGATATTGATGCACCGCCATCTTTGGTCCGGAGTTGCAGACGTAAAATGTCTTGCCATCGGGCGAGAAGCCGAGGCCGTTCGGAAGTGTTAAATCTTTGATCGCTGCGGTGAGTTTTCCATTTGAGTAGCGGTAGACGCCGTTGAACGGAATCTCCTTCAATGGATCTTTATCTCCACCGGCTAACCCATAAGACGGATCGGTGAACCACAGGGTGCCATCGGGAGAGAACACGAGATCGTTCGGGCTGTTGAATTTCTTCCCGTCGAAAGTGTCGAGAAACAGAGCCATCGAGAGCTGGCCGTCTTTGTTTTCGGTAATGCGCATCACTTTCCGGCCACCCTGTTGCGCAAGAATCACCGTACCGTCTTTATCGGTGACCATCGCGTTCGGGCCCAGGTATTTGTCCGGTGGCGGATTGTTGTAGCCTCCCGCTTTATCGACCAGGAGATCGACTTTGCCCGTGGGCGATACGGCGAATATTTTGTCTCCCACAACGTCGGAGATCCAAAGCCGCCCCTCGCGCCACATCGGCCCTTCGGTGAATTTGAATCCACCCGCTACTTTTTCGATCTGGGTGCCGGGCGCGATTAGCGCGTCGAGCGCTTTATCGAGGCGGACAACTTCGGCTCCAGCCACCGGCCTAGCCGCATCGGCCGCGAGCATGGTGGAGGCAGCAAAAAGAATCATCGCCGCATTGAGACAAATGAACTTAAGAAACGGAGTCGTCGATCGCGTCATCCGGAACACCTTTCGTCCATCGTTCTTATCTTTCGCTGATTCGGCTTGCGCGTCACTCCGTGGGGCTGGGCAGAAGAAATGGGGAGCAGCACGGCTTTATCGATGGTTGAAACTCCATCAATTCCACGCGAATGCCGTCTGGGTCGAACAGATTGAATTGCCACTTGCCATCGCGTCCGATTTGCGGGGGCGAATGCTTTGGGCTGACTCTGTCGTCTCCGTAGAGGAGCGTTACCGATTTTTCCATGTTTTGCACGCCGACCGAAAAATGGTCGAGCACGCCGAGGGTGTCTTGCGACATGGTCGACGGAATCCCGGTTTTTTCCGGGCCCTTCGCCATCATGTATTCAAGCCAGTCCGTTCCGTCCGGAACCTGCTGCGAGACCCAATCGGTGGCATCGTCTTTCATGCCGCCGTGCCAATAGGGCCGAAAGCCAAGGATCGCGCGATAAAAAGTGTCTTCCGCTGAAGCATCGTGAACCAAGTATCCGATGTGAATGACGTGGTTGCTCAGCGGATTGGCCGTTACGGGTTCGGGATGCGGCGGCGGTTCGACGAACTGAATGCGATTCCCCTCCGGATCTTTCACCTCGAAGTACTGGCTTCCGTCGCTGGACTTCGTAATGGCCGGCGGCACGGCAACGCCCTTGACTTCGAGGTATTTGCGCAAGCCCTCGGCGCTCGAGGTGTTGTATCCGACGTGATCGAGACGATTGACGGAGGGTGGGCCGGCGGGCAAAGGAAGCACCTCCACAAACTGAATGGAGTTGATGTAATAGCGAACGCCCTGGGGATTCTGCGGATCGTCCTTCTTGCTCGCGCCCAGATCGTGTGCATAGAAATGTTCAGCCTTCGCCGCATCCGACGTGTAAACGCTCAGATGCGAGACGCTGGTTATCTTTGGCCGCTGTTGAGCGTCGGCGACGGGCGCGGAACACACGGTCAATAGCAATAATAAGGAGACGCTGATCAATCTCGCCGGGCCTGTACTTTTCATCGTTCGCTCCATTCCGAATTCTCTGCCTGAAATTCGACTCTTGATGATTGCCAATCACGCGATCGGTGCGCCCGCTGATTTGTAAATGGCTTCGATGGCAAGCATGTCCTTCAAGCCCTCCTCGCCTGGAGACTCTGGCTCCTTATTATTGCGAACACAGCTGGCGAAATGCTCTGCTTCAAAAACAAATTGGTACGGTTGTTTGCTGTCGCTCGACTGCTCGATCGACTTGCCGGCAACTTCGCCATGCATGCGAACGCCATCGTAATTGAAGCCCGGTTCCATAACCAGGTAGCCCTTCTCGCCGTTGATACTCAACGTGCTCGGCCCGCGCTGGCCATAGGAACACCCGCACGACGCGATGATGCCGGAAGGAAACTTCATCGTCCATTCCATCGACTGCTCGACCTCGCTGAAGCGCCCGCTTTGATCACGGGTTGCGATGATCGCGGTGAAATCGGTGGGCTCTTCGCCGGTAATGTGGCGAATCGCGTTCAGTGGATAAATGCCCAGATCCATCAACGCCCCGCCACCGCCGAGCGCTTTCGTCAACCGCCACGCGCCCGCGGGCATCTGTCCGAAGAAGCCTCCGTGAAATGACTGCAGTTGGCCGATCTGTCCTGACTTGACGATCTCGATCGCCTGATTCCACAACGGCTCGTAGTGAATACGGTAGGCGATCATGAGTTTAACCTTGGCCTGGCGACAAGCGTCGATCATCTTGCGGCACTCTGCGCTTGAGATCGCCATCGGCTTTTCGCAGAGCACGTGCTTACCCGCTTGCGCGCCCCGGATTGTGTATTCGCGGTGCATGCTGTTGGGCAGGCCTACGTAGATGGCGTCGATGTCTGGGTTATCGCGAATACGGTCGAATGTCTCGTAGGTATAAATAGAACTCTTCGGAATGCCGTACATCGCGGAGTATTTCGCGCCCTTCGTATCGGGGTGACCGGTCACGAGCGCGGTAATTTTTGCAGTCTGCGAGTTGGCACAGGCTCGCATGAAAATATCGGAAATCGTGCCAAGGCCGACCGCTGCGTACCCGACGGGTTTTTGCGACGCGCCGGACGTTTGTGCGCGCAAGGGAAGGCTGGTCCAGGCTAACGTCATGGCACAGAGCTTGGCGAATTGACGGCGATTCATATTTGCAACCTCGAACTTCGTCACTCGAACTTCAGCACTCGAATTCCTAATCGCTTACCGAACCGGTTCCTTCACATTAAGAATTCTGTCAGCAGCTACGTCCCGCAGTTGTTGAACGACGCCGGAGGGCCACGTGATTTCCACCAGATCGGCGGAGGCGTTACTCCCGAGTCCGAAATGGACGGGACCGGCGCTCGATGAAGCGTATCCTGCGGCAGTAGACTTGTGATCGTATAGCGTGCCAGACTTCGTCACGACTTTGATGCGCGCTCCGATGCCATCGCGGTTGCTGCGGGTTCCTTGAAGCTCCAGTTCCAGCCAGTGATTTTCGTTGGGGCTCTGGTTCATCCAGATTTCAGCCGGAGCTTTCAAGGCAGTTACGACAACATCGACGCGACCGTCACCATTCAGGTCGCCGATGGCCGACCCGCGATGCCGCGAGGGCGGTTGCGATGTAAAGCCCGCCTCCGACGTCAACGCCGCGAACTTCATGCCTCCCAGGTTGCGAAAGACCGTGTTCGGTTGCTCGATGGCCAGGCGCGGTGCGGAGAGAAGCGACTGCACGTGTCCGCGCGAAACAAAGATATCTTTCCAGCCATCGTTGTCAAAATCGGCAATGTTGGGAGAGTATCCCGCCATCGGCAGGCTCGCCGCCGTCATGCCGCTCTCTTGCGTCACTTCGACGAAACCGCCTTTGCCTGTGTTGCGGTAGATGGGAAACGTTTCGTTATCGAGAGCGATGATGACAATATCGGGATAGCCATCATTATCGAGATCCTTGAAGTCGACCCCCATGCCAGAAATGAAGACGCCGTCCTCCCGCAAAGCAACGTTCGCGTCAAAACCAATTTCCTCGAGCGAGTGACCGTTGTTTCTAAATAGCCAATTGAAGGACTTATCGTTGGCGACGAAGACATCCATCTTGCCGTCAAGATTGAAGTCGGCAGTTGCGCCCCCCATACCTTTCCCTGGGTGTGCGCGGAGTCCCCATTCGGCGGAGGCGTCGCGAAATGTTCCGTCGCCATTGTTGAGGAATAGCTGGTTGGGAGTGGGCTTGTAGAACTTCGGATGACAGTAGTCGGGATGACCGTCGATGGGGCACGAGGGTTCATGCTCGAAGTCCCATTTCATGTAATTCACGACCAACAGATCAAGCAGACCATCATTATTTATATCGACCCAGACAGCGCCGACGGACCAGAGCGGCCCGTATTCAGGATCGGGTTTGTTGAGCCCGGCCTTTGCCGTTACATCGGTGAAGGTTCCGTCTCCGTTGTTGTGGTAGAGCGTATTTTTGTACACACCTGCGACAAAAATATCTTCGTATCCGTCGTTGTCGTAGTCGCCGATCGCCACGCCGATGTCGTAACCGCTGCCGGCGAGACCAGCTTTCTCGGTGACGTCGGTGAAGTGTCCTTTGCCATCATTCTCAAAAAGACGGTTTGAGTATTTTGGAGACGACTTGCGCAACGTTTTGATGTCGGCGCCATTGGTAAAGAAGATATCCAGCTTGCCGTCGTTGTTGTAATCGAACACAGCCACGCCGCCAGCCATCGTTTCGGGCGCATGACGTTCGGGAGTCTCGCTGCTGTCGAGCATGAAAGGAATCGCCTGATAAGAGAATTGGATCGGACTCTTGGCGGAAGGCGCGCTCGCGGCATTGCGGGCCGGCGCCGGTGCCCGTTTATCTCCGCCGGCAGAGCCCGGAGTTTGGGCGCGCAATGACGCCGCCGTCGCCAGCAGTATTACGACACCTACGAACGCCCATTCCCCACATCGCATCGCTTGATATTTTATTCCGGCAGCTTTTGTTCGCCGCGAATCGTTAGCCGCGTATCCGCTCCGGACGTCGACATCCCCGGCTGCGCTCCGCCCACGCTGATTCGGTAGTCGCCTGCAGCTACCAGACGATCTCCCGCATCGTTGACCAGGCTCAGATCACGCGGGCTGAGTGCAAAGTGTACGTGCTGCGTTTGTGCCGCAGCGCAATGAATGCGCGTAAAAGCGCGCAGCGCCCGAATCGGAGCGCCTCCCAGCTTCGGGAAGTTCAAATACAGTTCCACGACCTCGTCCCCGTCAGTGGGGCTCGTATTCTTGACGTCGACGTCGACCTCAAGAGGACTGCCGGCTGCCAGTTCCGCTGTCGACAACTTCAGATTACTGTAGGCAAACTTCGAGTAGCTGAGTCCATAGCCGAAGGGATACAGCGGCTTTCCGTCAAAGTAGCGGTAAGTGCGATTCTTCATCGCGTAGTCTTCGAACCCAGGGAGCTGTTCGACTCCCGTATAGAAGGTTACGGGCAAACGGCCGGCAGGGTTGTTCACGCCCGCCAGCGTTTGTGCGATCGCGGTGCCGCCCTCTTCGCCCGAGTACCATGCGTCAAGAATGGCATTGGCGTACTCCTTTGCCCAGTTTACCGAGAGGGCGCTGCCGTTCATCAGGACGACAATTAACGGCTTGCCGGTGCTCTTCACTGACTCGAGTAGATCCTCTTCTTCTTTCGGCAGATCGAGGCTGGTGCGGTCTCCGCCTTTGAAGCCGGGGACGTCCACTTTCATCTCCTCGCCCTCAAGCTGCGAAGTGATGCCGACAACGGCTACGACCACGTCGGAGTCTTTCGCCGCAGCGACCACATCCGGAATCGGATTCTCGATCAGACGAAGCCATACAAAACGCAGGCCGGTGCCACCTTGTCCGTATTCGAGTTTGATTGCATAGCGATGCCCCTTTTCCAAATGGAGGGTCGCGGTCGTCGGTTTGGGATCATGCAACACGAAATCGTCGACAATCAGCTTGCCATCCAGCCACAGGCGGTTCATGGAGCCGACGTTTCCGATCCGATACTCCCCGGATTCCGCAGGTGTCAGGAATCCTATCCAGCGCACGGAAAAATCGGTCATGCCTGCCGGTGGGGCAATCGAAGACCGTTCGGGATGGTAGCGTTGCAGGTCGATCGCCTTATCAACGCGGACCAACTGAGGAGCGCCTTCGAAATCTTTGCCAGGAAAGTATTCTCCTTTCAGTCCGGGTTGTCCGTCCTCTGTGGAAAGCGCCGTGGATGGGATGAGTTCTTCGGCGCGCAGAAAGTTCATACCCGGTGTATAGGTCACATGGGCGGAAGTAAATTGCTGGCGAATGCCATCGAGCGCGGAGGTTGCGCGTGAAGCAGTGCCGCTGTAGTTCCCGTGCAGCACCTTCGTCGATTCGGCAAGCGGCCCGACAACAGCGATCTTCTTGACGCCGGAATTCAACGGAAGTGCGCCCTCATTTTTCAGAAGCACGATTGACTCCTGCGCCGCCTTCAGCGCCAGAGCCCGGTGAGCGTCGCTATCGATCTCCGAATCCGGCGTTCGCGCGTAGGCCACCATCTCGGGAGGATCGAACATGCCCAGCTTGAAGCGAGCTGTGAATAACCTCTTGAGAGAGAGATCAAGATCCTTTTCAGAGAGAAGGCCCTGCTTCACGGCGTCCACATAGGGTCTGTAGTCCGAATCGTTCTTGGCCTGGGTAAAGAAATCGGCGCATTCGTTGTCCATGCCGGTCTTTATGGCTGCGGCGACGGCCTCAGGCATGCTCTTGGTGAAATGGTGTCCGCTGAAGATGTCGACGATGGCATCGCAATCTGACACGACGTATCCGTTGAACTTCCAGGCGTCGCGCAATTGATCTTTTAGTAAGAAGGTGTTGGCGCAGGCGGGTTGGCCGTTGATCCGGTTGTAGGCGCACATGATTGACTCTGCCTTGCCCTCGGTCACCGCCGCGCGGAATGCGGGCAGGTAAGTGTCCTCCATATCGTGCTTCGATACTTCCACATTGATCATGTGCCGCGATGGCTCGGGCCCGCTGTGAACCGCGTAATGCTTGGGGGTTGAAATCACTCTGTAGTAGCGGGGATCGTCACCCTGTAGCCCCGTGACAAAGGCGACGCCCATGCGGCCCGTGAGAAACGGATCTTCGCCGTAGGTTTCCTGGCCGCGCCCCCACCGCGGGTCGCGAAAGATGTTGATATTTGGCGACCAGAAGTCGAGCCCTTGCATGATGTGACTTCCACCCGCGCGCACCGCCTGGTTGTGCTTGGCCCGGGCCTCGGTGCCGATGACGATTGCCATCTCATGGATAAGAGGAGAATCGAAGGTTGCCGCCAGACCGATGGGTTCGGGAAACACCGTCGCCGTCCCGTTGTTGGCGACGCCATGGAGAGCCTCACTCCACCAGTCATAGGCGGGAACCTGGAGCCGAGGAATCGCACGAGCCTGATTGACTAACTGAGATGCCTTCTCCTCGAGCGTCATCCGCGAAATCAAATCGTCCACCCTGGCGTCGAGGGGTTTCGAAGGGTCCAGGTAGAGCGCAGCCGAAGCCGCTTGCTCATTCTGCGCAAATAAAGTGCACACTGAGGCTAATAAGATGATAAAAACGTGAACGCAAACGGTCCGGACGCGTTGGGTCATAAACCCTCCCAAACTTTGACGATTTCGATGTGATTCAAAAGCGGTTGAGTATAGCATTGGCAACGTACACGGAATCGGGACCGTGTGTGGGCTTCCCGATTGTTCACTAGCCTACGAGCGCCGCTTGTGGACGGCAACTGTAGGGTGCGTGTAAATGAAAAAAAACCGAGGCGGTATTCATCAGATTGCCGAACTGGCAAATGTTTCGATCGGCACCGTTGACCGCGCGTTGCACGGGCGCGACGGAATTCGGGAATCAACCCGGCAACGCATTCTCCACATCGCGCAGCAAATCGGCTACACGCCAAATCTGGCAGCTCGCGCTCTTTCGGCATCTCGACGCGTAATTCGAATCGGGGTCTGCATCCCCCGCGAAATCCGTTTCTTTTACGACCAGCTCTGGAGCGGCGTAGCCGACGAAGTGCAAAGCCTGAAACAACTCGGCGTGCAATTCGAATTTCGCCCAGTTCGCGCGCTCGGTGAAGATGACACCAAGGCGTTCGCGGAACTTATCGACGCCGGCGCAAATGGAATTATCGTCACTGCCGGAAATCCGAAGGGTCTTTCACCCCTCATCGACGCCGCCGAAAAAAAAGGAGTGCGCGTCGTATGTGTGTCAACCGATGCACCTGAGAGTCAGCGCTCCACCGTCGTGTGCGTGGAGCCGCGCCTCAATGGCCACCTCGCCGGAGAGTTGATGGGAAAGTTTGTCCCGCCCGGTTCGAAAGTTGCAGTCGTCGCGGGGATGCTGAGCGCCTCTGACCATCGTAAGAAGACTGAGGGCTTTTCCGAATCCTTTCCGCTGCACTGCGCGGGTGGATCTGTCGTCTGCGTCGTCGAAGGCCATGAAGATGAAGATGAGAGCTTCCAAAAGACATTCGATCTTCTTCGTTCCCAGCCCGACCTCGCAGGCCTCTACGTGAACACGGTGAACTGTCTCCCTGTGTGTCGCGCACTCGGAGCCGTTGGCTTGGCAGGAAAAGTCAAACTCATCACGACCGACTTATTCGCTGAGATGACCCCTTACTTTCAGAAGGGAACAATTACCGCGTCTATTTACCAGCAGCCCTACCGTCAAGGACAAATTGCGACTCGAATCCTGGCAGACCACCTCTCAAATCAGACTGCGTTCCCTCCCACAATTCATCTCAGCCCGGGCGTCGTCATGTCGGCAAATCTGCAACTTTTCCGTGAAATGCGCTCCTCCCCAACCAGCGATTCTGTGGTCCCTGAGAAGGCTCTATTGCACGAATTGATGCTATGAAAAAAGGGAGCTTCGGGACGAGAAATAGCCGCGTGAAATCGTGGTTTTACCTTCCCTAGTAAGAAAGCACTAGCTTTGTTGGTCACCGCACATACTATGGTTTCCTGTAAACCATTGAATCCCAAAATCTGAATAGTATTTTTTGGTGAGTTGGATTCAATTTTTGCTTGACAAGAACGATTATGCGGCGCTAAATGTTGCTTGCCAAAGCATCGTTAACGTTAACGAAACGCTGGGTATATTTGTATCCAAAACGCGCCGGTTCAGGAGCCACGACCATGATGTCGTTGAAGACTTTCAGTACTGCCACGAGTCCCCGAGTTCATCGCAAAGCACGAACTTTGACCTTCCTTTTTGCGATTCTCATGGCTGCCACCCTCTACTCATTCGCTCAAGATGCGACCATCGTCGGTACTGTTACCGACTTAACGGGTGCGGTGGTTCCGAACGCCGTAGTCACTCTCACGAACGTCGAAAGAGGGACGTCGCGCTCAAGTGTTACGAATAGCGACGGCCAATATGTGGTTCCCAGTTTGAGCATAGGCCGCTACAACGTCCGCGCCGAATCCAAAGGCTTCAAGTCGGGCGAGGAAAAGGGTATCGTGCTCAACGTCGGCGACCGAACCCGCGTCGACTTCAAGCTAGAAGTGGGCAACGTAACGGAGACGGTTTCTGTCGAAGCGACAGCGGTCGGCGTGCAAACCGACACCGGCGCAGTCAGCACCGTCATCACTGGCGAACAAGTTGCCAACTTAGGAGTAAACGGACGCAGCCTGTATTCGCTTTACGCTTTGACTCCTGGAGCGTCAAGCCTTCAGGGAGACAAAGGTGGCTTCACACCAGTGAGTGGTGACAGCACCGTGAGCATCAACGGCCAACGCGCTGGACATAATCTTCAGATCTTGGACGGCGGCGAAAACCTCGATCGCGGTGGCAGCAGCGCCAGCGTCATGCCCTCGCTGGATGCAGTCGCTGAGTTCAATAACCAGACTTCGAGCTACAGCGCCGAGTACGGCCTGTCATCGGCCGCAACCATCACCACCGCAGTTAAGTCGGGCACAAAGACATTCCATGCCTCGGCATGGGAATTCGTCCGCAATGACGCCCTCGACGCACGTAACTATTTCAACCCCGCTCCGGCAAAAGTCGCTGAGCTGCGGTTCAACGTATACGGCTTCAACGTTGGCGGACAGGTTCCGCTCTGGAAGGAACACCCAACCTTCTTCTTCTACAACATGGAATGGCGCAGTGAGGTCGATGGTGGCTTGCTCAACCAGCAAGTTCCGTTGGCGAGCAGTTATCCCGACGCCAATGGTGCGGGAACTGGTGCCGTGCTGCCAGTCGTCGCAAATGTGCCGACTGGGATCGCCGCTCTTGGGGCGAATTGTCCCGGCGGAGTGCCTCCTGCGAATGTCATACCTGGTCAGCCCTTCCCCAACAACACGATTCCCGATTGCATGATCGACCCCAATGCAACGGCACTGTTGACTGCCGGCGGCAAATACGGTGGCATTTTCCCGCAGCCGACCAGTGGTTCCAACTTCATTGGTGGCAACAATTCTCCGACTACCCTGCGCGAGGAGATTGCTCGCGTCGACCACACGTTCTCGTCAAAATTCTCCATGTTCGGACACTTCGTGGCTGAACAGGTTTCGCAGACGTACGGAACCACACAGTGGAGCGGCGACAACGTTCCCACTATCGCCGACATCTTTGGCAACCCGTCTTACAGCGCGGTAGTCCACGCAACGTACGTGATTAGTCCGACCCTGCTCAACGAGACCGCTTTCAATTACAACGGCAACCGCATCCACATCATCCCAGATGGTTTGATCTCGGCTCCGGCGGATTTCACCTTCAACCGCTTGTTTACTGGTCCCAACGCCGACAACCGAATTCCCTCTATCAACCTGAATGGCTCCACCGGCTCCCAGTACACTGCCAATTGGACTCCGTGGAACAATAAGGCCGACGATTATCAACTCCGCGACGACATTTCCTGGACCAAAGGCGCTCACCAGTTGAAGTTTGGTTTCAGCTGGGCGCTCTATAAGAAGACCCAGGACGCCTTCGCGAACACTGAGGGCAATTTCAACTTTAATGGCGAGTTCACCGGATACGACTACGCTGACTTCCTACTCGGCTATGCCCAGCAATATACCGAGGATGCCGTCAAAATCTCCGGTCAATGGAACAACATTTCCCTGGCGGCATATGTTCAGGATAACTGGCGTGTAACTCCCCGGCTGACCTTGAACCTTGGTCTGCGCTGGGACGGAATTCCTCACACTTACGAGGCGAACCAACAATCTTCCAACTTCTACCCCGGCTTGTATAGCGCAGGCAATGCAGCGACGTTCGAGATTGATCCTGTGACCGGCTATACTGGCCACATCTGCGGTCCGAATTCCAGCGTTGCGGACTGCCCAGGCGGGGCCAGTCCGGGATTGAGCCAAAGTCCGAATCCGATCCTGGCGGGAGTCAATTTCTACACCAACGGAATCGGCATCGGTGGCAAGAACGGAATTCCGAAGGGCCTTGTCAACGACTCATGGGCGAATTTCGGCCCGCGGCTCGGTTTCTCCTACGACCTGACTGGTAAGGGTAAGACGGTGGTCCGTGGCGGCTTCGGCACGATGTATGAACGTGTTCAAGGCAACGACATGTATAACGGCGCCGTCAACCCGCCGGGCGACCTTAACCCGACGCTGAACGCAGTCTCTTTATCAAATCCCGGACTCAATGTCCAGACTGGCAATCTCATCTCGTCGGCCAATCTGCCGGTCCTGCCTCTTGGCGTCACTGGCATCTCCACACACTACCCGCCTCCTGTCAGTTACCAATACAGCTTCGGCGTCCAACAGGCGTTGGGTGCTCGCGCGGTAGCGGGAATATCGTACGTCGGGAGCCAGAACCGTCACCAGAACTACTATCAAGAGGTCAACCTCTTTCCGGAAACCGAAATACCGTCCCTACTTGCACCCGGTGCGAATCAGAACGCCCGTTACGCCAACATGAACTATGCCGGTTTCGGCGGTATCAAATTGGCGGAGAACGGCGCCAACGGGCGCTACAACTCCCTGCAGTTTGATTTACACGGGAATGTGAGACGCGACCTCCAGCTTCAATTCGCTTACACTTACGCGAAGTCCATTGATTCGGTCGGCGTTGCCAGCAACAGCGGCGGCGATCTACAAAACGTTACTAACCCGTACGTGGGCTGGAAATACGATCAGGGTCCATCCACCTATGACCGGACTAACGTTGCGTTTGTGAACTTCGTCTACCAGCTCCCGTTCTTCAAAGATGCCGACAACAAACTCCTGAAAGCAACCGTGGGCGGATGGGAGCTTTCGGGAATCATCACGGCGGAATCGGGCGCTCCACTCAATCTCGGAGTGAACGGCAGCAACGCCAGCAGCGTGGTTTTCAATAGTGGCAACCGGCCAGATGTGACCGGGCCAGTCTCCTACCCTCACACTGTCGCTCAGTGGTTTAACCCTGCGGCCTTTAGCCAGCCGGCCTGTGTCACCGGTCCGGACTGTTACGGTAATTTCGGGTTCGACGGTATCCGTGGACCTGGCCGTGACAACTGGAGCTTGGCTGTCTTGAAGAACTTTGTCTTCACCGAGCGCTTCAAACTCCAATTCCGAGCGGAGAGCTTCAACGTCTGGAATCACACGCAGTTCAAAGGTGACGCCAACAACGGCGGCATCAGCAACAACTTTAACGCGAGTGATTTCGGACAAGTTAAGAGCGCATTCGACCCCCGAGTATTCCAGCTCGCTCTGAAGGCCTTCTTCTAGACCTTCTGAGTCACCTTCACAATGCCCCGCTCGGTTGAGTGGGGCATTTTCTTTTTGTGGCACTCCAGCAAGTGGGGACAAGCCGACCCGAATTTCGGAGAACCTGTACCCCGCCAGAAAGAGTATGGGACAATGTTCTTGTTCTCGTACTGTGCATAGGGCATGACGATCTGGAAAGCAAACCGGAAATCGAACCGCACCACCGTCACATTGCTCCTCCCCGGCCTATTCGCACTCCTTCTTCTCCCGCAGCTTCCCGCAAATGCGAGGTCGACTGGGCAACCATCAGAGCCGGAACCATCCGAAGCGCAGGCTCTTGAGCGGCAGGGGAAACTGGACGAAGCCGCCCAGGCATGGCGGGCCATTATCCAGAAGTATCCGAAAGATGCGAACGCCTTAGCCAGCCTGGGCGTAGTTCTATCGAGACAGCAACAATATGGAGAAGCGGCATCCGCCTACCGAAAGGCGCTCGCTCTAAACCCCCAACTCCCGGGAGTCCAACTGAATCTCGGCCTGGCCGAATTCAAGCAAGGACACCTCGATGAGGCGATCCCCGCACTCCACGCAGCCGCGACCGCGGACCCGCACAACATGCAAGCCGCTACTCTCCTCGGTCTCAGCTATTACGGCGCAAAACACTTTGCCGAGGCGAGTAAATACCTTGAGGCTCCGGCCAAGGCCGATCCCGCGAATGTCGAACTGCACTCGATGCTGGCTCAAAGTTGCCTCTCGGCGAAGAAATACTCTTGCGCGCTCGACGAATTCCAGCAGATTCTGCATCGTAATCCCGATTCCGCCGCGGCGCACATGCTCAGTGGAGAGGCACTGGACGGCCTAGGACGAACGCCAGAGGCCATCGCCGAGTTCCAGGCAGCGATCAAGGTTTCGCCTCGCGAACCGAACGTACATTTCGGTCTGGGCTATTTGTATTGGAAGTCCCATCAGTACGACGAAGCCACGCGGGAGTTTGAGGCGGAACTAGCGGTTGACCCTAATCACGCGAATTCGATGTCTTACCTGGGCGATATCGCGATGAAGCAGGACAATCTCGATGAAGCTCTTACATGGCTCAAGAACGCCGTGCGTCTGAAGAATGACTTGCGTTTCGCATACGTCGACCTGGGCGCTGTGCTGATGCAGCAGAAACAATATGAGGACGCAGCCGTGGCGTTTCAGCGTGCTGTGGAATTGGATCCGGCAGAGCCCGACGCACACTATCGACTAGCGCGTGTATATCAGGCGATGGGCCGGACGGAGCAATCGCATGCGGAATTTGCCAAGGTCCGCGAGTTGCACGAAAAGGCCGACGAGTCGCTGGCGTCTAAAATACCGGCAGCACCAACTCCCGCGGCTCATTAGCGCGGCGGCAGGCGCGTCTAAACGACCACGGCGAAAACCAGATCGTGGTTCACTGTTGCGCAGTTAGCGTGGCGGGATGGAGTTTGTCGATCGCCGGGTAAGATTGATTGGGGATGAGCTGCAACTCGGGGGGCATGGTCTGGGTTGTGATCGCCGTGATCACCGTCTCGAGCGCAAGACCAGCTACGGCTGGAACAATGATCGTCGCCGCCAGGGTGCCGCGGTTCACAAAAGCCTGACCAGTTCGCAGCAGGCCGTCCACGCCGAGAAACGGCAAATGAGCGATTGCCGACGGCTTCATTTCCTCGAACGCTCTCCTAGCTCCAATGGCGATGAAGTCGTTCTGGGCAGCCACCGCACAAATCGGTTCCTTTTGAGAGGTGGTGAGGCGCAACCACGACGAAACCGCGTGATAGCCGCCATCCTCGGTCCAATTGGGGCTCTTCAGAAGCTTGAGGGTCATACCGGGGTGCTTGGCGCTCTCAAGACCGAGCAGGCGTTGTTGCGCCGCCAGAGTGGTGGCCGGGCCTTGAATGCAGAGCACCAATGCTGTCTGGGGGACCAGCGCCGCAAGCTGCTGCGCCTGGATACGTCCAACTTCCTTGTGATCGGAACTGACGGCAAACGCCGGCACCTGAGAATTGCGGCGCAAATCGATTAGCGAGCTGGCATCGCGATTGAGTACAACCCATGCAATCCCCGCACTCACAGCGGCTTTACCGACTTGCGGGAATTCCGTTCCTCCAGCAGGCTCGACGAGAATCGCGCTCAGCTTCGACTTATATTTGTGGATTGCATCCAGCAGCTGGGAACTCTGGGTGATGGAGTTGCTGTCGGCGTAGAAAATCTCAAGGTCTATGTTTTGTCTTCCGGCTACCGCCTCGGCAGCCTTGGCTTGTTCCAGTTGATAATCGCTGTCCCGGGTAATTAACGATAAAACAACCTTGAGTCTGTTCAAAGGGGGCCCTCGCCATTATATCAACGACGTTTAGTGCCGATCTGTCCCAGCCCCGGATTGACGTCCCGGGGCAAATTTGAAGCAATAGATAAGGCCGAACAAAAGCAACGCCGCACCCCACCAGACGTTGGCGTGCAGGTTATAAAGCACGACACTGGGATTCGCCGGTGGATTCACCAATTGATAAATCCCCGCCGCGAAGATCAGCGCGCCATTCACTGCCAACGATATGCCGATGAAGAACCAGATTGAGACCATGCTTTGCCGCCTCCGAAACCAGTGGTTAGTGGCTAGTGATTAGTGTTTAGTGATAATGGTTACGAAATTTTTGTCGAACCCATGTTTCACCTACCAGAAAATAATATTCAAGACGAAGAACACGACCGTCACCACGCCTGCCCAGAATAGCGGCCTCTGGTACAACGGAACGTCCCCAATCGAGGGAACTTCCGTCAACCCGTATACTAGCCCCTTCAATTGCTCGTCGGGCACGGGTTTCGTGAGCTTACTTATCACGAAAGTCACAGTAACGCACACCAGGAACGACCAGAGTGCCTGGAACATGTCCTGGGCCAGACCCTTGGCGTGCGGCGACAGCGCCACATAACGCAACGCTGAGGGATCGTGATGCACCCAGGCCCACATGCTGATCGAGCACAGCGTCCCACTCAGCAATCCCCAGAACCCGGCCGGACCCGTCGCCCGCTTCCAGAGCATCCCCAGCACGACGGTTCCAAACAGCGGCGCGATGAAGAAGCTAAATAGCGCCTGCACGTAATCCATGATGCTGGCGAATTGCATCACGAGGTACGCCGTTCCCACGCTGATCAAGACGCCAATGATCGTCGTCCATCGACCCATACTCACGTAGTGATGGTCGCTGCCCTTGCTGTTAATCAGAGGGCGGTAAATGTCATAGGTCCAAACCGTCGTAAAGGCGCTGACGTTGCCCGCCATGCCCGACATGAAACCCGCGATCAACGCCGTCACTCCCAACCCGAGCAATCCCGGCCCGCAGTAACGCGCCAGCATGAGGGGTAGAACGTCGTTGTAGCTGTGCCCGCCAGTGACTGCAGCCACTGACTCAGGAACCAACTTCTCCGGTAGCACGGCCAGGCCAATCAGTCCCGGCAAGATTACGATGATCGGAACGAACATCTTGAACCCGGCTCCGATGATGGGAGCCATCTCTGCGCTCCGGATATCCTTCGCCGCGAGGATGCGCTGTACCACCAGAAAATCGGTCGTCCAGTAGCCCATCGAGATAATCGCGGCGAGGCCAAAGACGATGCCGACCCAGTTAATTCCCATCGGGTTATTGGTGAAAGATCCCAACCCCGACCAGAGATGTACGTACTGATCCGATGCCCTCTGCGCGATCTGGAGCTTGAGATTGCTCCAACCGCCGGCCTCGTACAAACCGAGAATCGGAATCAGCAAAGCCCCGGCCCAGATAAGAAAGAACTGAAGAACTTCGTTGAAGATTGCAGACCGTAGTCCGCCGAGCGTCACATAAATCGCCACCGTAAGCGACGAAACCCAGATGCTGAAGTTAATGTCCCATCCGAGGACGATCTGCATGACCTTGGCCATGGCGAACATGTTGACGCCGCTCATGAGCACGGTCATGAAGGCGAACGAGACCGCCGACAGTGCACGTGCGGGCTCTCCGAAACGCAGTTTCAGGTATCCCGGCACCGAGTGCGTTTTGGAAATGTAATAGAACGGCATCATGACCAGCGCGAGAAAGAGCATCGCAGGGATGGCGCCGATCCAATACCAGTGCGTCGCCAGGATGCCATACTGGTAGGCCGATCCCGCCCAGCCCATCAGTTCGAGCGCGCCCAGATTGGCGGAGAGAAAGCTCAAGCCGGCGACCCACGCCGTCATCTCGCGCCCGGCCATGAAGAAATCTTCGCCGGTATTCGCCCGCCCTTTCAAATACCAGCCGATGGAGAGGACCAGGGCAAAATAAAAAACCACGATGATAATATCCACCGCGGAAAGATGCACTAACTGGGTTGGCACTACGCTCGCCTGGAGCAGCGTCATCGCTTGTTGTCCCTCCTCAGCCGTTTGTAAAGTGTGATGCTTCCTCGCCTTGGCAACTGGATCGCCGAGGTATGCGTATCGGCATCAACATTAGTGCGCGCGAAATTATCGAACACCCAGCAATAGATCGATCGTCAGTTGGTCGAGACGTTCGTAGGGTAAACGCTTTCTCAGAATCTCATCTTTATTAAAATTGTGGGTTAGCAACTGGGATGCGCCTTGTTTCGAGTATGCGCCGACCTTGCTGGTCCCACCGTCGCTTGAAATCTCGCGCAAAATCGCTTGTATTTCCTTATCCGCGTTCCAGCGCTGTGCCTTTTCTTTGAGGATGAGGTAAGTCCGCATACAGCCGCGGGCAAAGTCCCGCACTCCTTCGTGATCCTCGGTGCGATATGCGTGGGCATCGAAGTGGCGCGGACCCGCGTATCCAACGTCCTCGAGAAATTTGACCAGCCAAAACGCGCCCTTGATATTGGACGACCCAAAACGAAGGTCCTGATCAAACCGGCCGGGCACCTGATCGTTCAGATCGATGTGGAAAAGTTTCCCCGCTTCCCACGCTTGCGCCACAGCATGCATGAAGTTGAGTCCCGAAATCTGCTCGTGCGCCACCTCCGGATTCACTCCAACCATCTCCGGATGAGCGAGCGTGGGAATAAATCCCAGATACTGCCCTGTCGTCGCCATGTAGATGTCAGCGCGCGGCTCATTGGGCTTCGCTTCCAGGGCAAACTTCATGCCACAGCCGCGCTCGATGTTGTATTCGCAGAGATAATTGATCGCTTCGCGCAAGCGTCGGATGGCATCGTCGGCGCGACGGCAAGCGTCGGTCTCGACGCCTTCGCGTCCGCCCCACAGGACGAAAATCTTCGCCCCTAGCTCGACGCCGATATCCATGGCGCGCATGGTCTTCTGAATCGCATAGGCGCGCACCTCCGGATCGTTTGCCGTGAACGCCCCATCGCGGAATATCGGATGGAAAAACAGCGATACAGTCGCCATTGGGACGACGATTCCGTTCTTCTCGCACGCCTTTTTGAATGACCCGACGATGGCGTCGCGTTCCGCTGGAGTTGCGTCAATCGGAACCAGGTCGTTGTCGTGCAAGTTGACGCCCCACGCGCCCACTTCGGCCAGCATGGCGACGATATCGTTGGGTGGAAGAGTCGGGCGCACAGCGTCTCCAAAGGCATCGCGGCCACGGTTGCCAACCGTCCAAAGTCCAAAGGAAAACTTGTCTTCCGCTCGAGGCTGATAATTGCCACTACTCGACATAATGCATTTCTCCACACTGCATATTTATGAACCGAGAATCGACTTCATTGCGGGATACATGCGGCGATAGGCCGCGTAAGCTTTCTCCATCGTCGCGCAGGCGCTGGGGTCCGGGCTGACTCTGCCGGCAACGCGCACCACTGCGCTGCACGCGGCATCAACCGATGGCCACGCTTTCGCGCCGACTCCAGCGAGAATCGCCGCACCATATGCAGCGCCCTCTTCAGCCTCGACTGTTTCGACCGGCTGCCCGTAAATGTCTGCCTGAATTTGCCGCCACAGCGCTGATCGCGCGCCGCCGCCGCCCAGACGAATCGTTTTCACGGGAATGTTAATGCCCGCAAAGAGCGTGAAGGTATCGCGAAGGCTGAAGGTAACTCCCTCTAAAATTGCTCGAATCACATGGGCCCGGGTGTGCGATGCCGTCAAGCCAGCCAGCATGCCGCGCGCGTTCGGGTCGAGATAAGGAGTGCGCTCACCCATCAGATAGGGCGCCCAGAGCAGGCCATCGCATCCGGGGGGGACGGTTGCGGCCTGACTCGTCAACTTTTCATACGATTCAGGTTGATGTTCAGAACTCACGCCGAACTGATCGCGGAACCAGCGCAGCGAAAGCCCCGCCGCCTGCGTCACGCCCATCACCAGCCAACGTCCGGGAACGGCATGGCAGAACGTATGCATGCGCCCGCCGGGATCGAGCGCCGGACTATCGGTTGCCGCCAAGACTACTCCCGAGGTTCCAATGGTGGCGCTGACGGCTCCCGGAGAAACCACCCCGATGCCCGTCGATCCCGCCGCCTGATCTCCCGCGCCCGCTACGACAGGAGTTCCCGCGCGCAGGCCGGTAGCGGCCGCGCCGGCCGCAGAGATTTTTCCGCAAACGTCGGGCGACTCGTACAGGGTCGGCAGAAGCGACGCGTCCATCTCAACCGCTTCGAGGACTTCTTTCGACCAGCGCCGGTGCGCCACGTCCAGAAGGAGAGTCCCGGAAGCGTCGGCCATGTCGGTCGCGCGTTCGCCGGTCAGCTGTAGCCGGACATAATCCTTGGGCAGCATGATCGAACGAACCTTTTTCCAGTTCTCGGGTTCGTTCTCGCGTACCCACAGGCATTTGGTCAACGTGAAATTCGTGAGCGCCGGATTGCAGGTAAGTTGGATTAATCTTTGCGCGCCGATTCGAGCGGTGATCTCGCGGCTCTGCTTCTCAGTCCTGACATCGCACCAGATCAGCGCCGGACGCACCACGCGAGACTGCTCATCGAGCAGAACGGCCCCATGCATCTGTCCGGAAAATCCAACGCAATCAATCTGATCGCCGGTCAGTTTGCCTTGCGCCAGCGCATCTCGCACCGCGATGCGGCACGCGCGCCACCAGTCTTCAGGGTCCTGCTCGGCCCAGCCAATGTGTGGAGATGCAAACGGAGTGTGATCAGCGGTAGCGGAACCAATTACACGGCCCCTCTCGTCGATAACGAGAGCGCGTGTACCTCCTGTACCGACGTCGATTCCCAGAAAAGACATTACGGGTTCGTGTTCCTCGCCGCCACCCTGACTTCGTGGTCGAGTGTCGACTTTAAGTGGAACCGTGTACGTTAACGATTCGGTATATTACCATGCCGAAGCGCGATTGCAAGGGCGCGTTCGATCCTGCTTTTCGGCGTGAAATTTCTTCGGATTTGTGAGGGTGACAAACGATGAGGGCACGACGGCCCGCATTCCGTGAGCGCTACCGAATTGGCGCAATGCCGAAGTGTCAGAGTCGAAGGCGGAGACTACTTGGCCGGCATCAGATCACCATCCGCGAGGACGTAGGTAGTCAGCCGATCGAGTTTGATCGTCTCGTGATCCGAGGTGAGGGCGACGGCACCATCGCCAGCGCGTGCTGAACCAACGTGCTTCATCAGAGCCCGGCGTTTAGAGATAGTCGACGCGGTCGGCGGCGCGCTCGCGCTCGGATCTTTGTCACTGCCGCGGCCGGGAAATCTGTCATCCTGAGCGATGTGCGTACTACCCGGCGAGGGATACGCTCCCTGTCCATTCCAATTTCCCCTGCCATTTGCTTGATCCGGAGGCTCAAAATTCAGGTTCTGATTCATGGTTGCCGTTTCCGGGTAAAACCACGCGGTCAGGTAGGCTTTGATCGGCGCCGATCCATTTTTCCATTCCGCCGAATCCATGCGAATGGCCAGGCGCGACGGCTCGGTCTTGGATTTCTCCACTGATTCCGTAACCTCTCCCGAGAGGATCGCCGACCTTGGAATGACAACACCATTCGCCATGGTGGAAATGACGAGTTCGGCCTGCACTTTCGTTCCAACCGGCGTTTTCCCCGCAACCACTTTCTGCTTCATGAGCACCGGGAACTCGCTCGCCGGCATGCTGGCTTGAGCGGAGGCAGTTTGGGCGGAGCTTTGCTGATTACACAACACTCCGAAGCTGAAAATGACGGCCGCCGCACTCTTGGTTGCGAGCCTTCGAATGGTCGCTCTGGTCAACATGTCACTGTCCCCCTTTGCTGGCGAATGCTAATGCTGATGAAATGGGGCTGCGCGATTCAGCGCGGGAACCGTGGGCGGGTTCTCGAATTGGCAGCCATTCTACTCGCCGGGAGAAATCCTATCAATGCCTTCTTTGGATGTCCTGCAGCAGCCCGTAACGGCCAATCTCGTTCAGTCTACTTTCGCTTTGCGAATAGCTTGAGATCGATCGAGTCAGACATGATTTTGTAGCCCGCATCGCCGGGATGCAGATGATCGCCACTATCGACGGCCGCCGAAAAACGCGACGGATGCTGCGGGTCTCGCACCGTGGCGTCCATGTCAATCACGGCGTCAAACCGGCCGCTGGTGCGAATCCAGTTGTTGATCGTCTGGCGATTCGCTTCGCCCTCGGGCGTGAAATAGAAGGCTCCCTCGAATGGGAGAATCGTCACCCCATAGACCAGAATACCGTGTGCATGCGCGCGCACGATGATCTGGTCGAGTGCGGCAATCAATCGCTCGGCTAGAGCTGCCGGGTCGTTTTCACCGGTGGCTTTGGTTTGCGGCGTGAGGTCGCGAGTTCCGAGATCGTTGACGCCCTCGAGCACGACCAGCCAGCGGACTCCTGCCTGAGCCAGGACGTCTCGATCGAAACGTGCCAGGGCGTTCGGACCGAGGCCATCGAGCAGCAACCGGTTCCCTCCGATTCCTTCGTTGAGAACCGCGATGTTTGCCGTCTTTTTGTTTGCATGCAGACGCCGGGCCAGACCGTCCGGCCAGCGTCCGTTTCCGTTGGTCGTCGAATGGCTGCCATCGGTGATCGAATCTCCCAGAGTAACGATGGCTGCGCTGCGACTCTGCGCTAAGACATCGACACCGTTTACGTAGTACCAGTGATCGACATGGACCGCTTTGGGCAAATCTGAAGCAGCAACGAAATCGCCTGCCACCAGGTACGAAGTTGTGCGTGATCCTGGATGAGCTGTAAATCCATCGGGCGTGCCATTGAGCCGCATGGTGATAGCTAGATCCGACAGTGGGGCGAGAGCGAAATCGAGCGGGTCGGAATAGATTAGTGCTCCCGCAGGAATCGTCACCGACGGCTGGCCATGAAAAGTGAGCGCATGATCGCTGTCGGGGCGAATCGCGCCCTCACCGGCAGCCACGGCGACGTGCGCAGATGGAATCGTAAGAGCGGTTGCACCAAATGCGTTTGAGAATCGCACGCGTATCTGTCGACCGCCGATCGAAACATGGACGATTTGGCGCAGCGTACTGTCGGCGAAACCCGGCTCAGGCGGAACGTTCGCCGGCTCCGCAAGTTGTGGTGAGCAAGCCCAGGTACCGACCCAGTCGCCGTTCTGGCCGTTACCTCCGCGACGCTCCGCGGCAAAGGCGGAGACAGACAGCGTAGCCCAAAAAATCGCGGCCACGAGCAGAAATCTTCTCGTTCTCAAACCGAATCTCAAACGAAATCTCCTTTATCGTTCCTCGTATCGATCAACTTCTATCACTCGCGCGCTCATTGACACAGCGCGCTCAGCTTCGCGAACCGGTCGTCAGGCGGGCGAGGGTCGAGTATGTGTTTGGCGCGAATCATCTGGTCAAGAAAAGTTCCGTTATAGTCCGCCGATAACTCAGGATCGACTGCATACGCAGGATCGCTCTCCGCCTGCGGCAAGGTGATCAACTCGAACCCCCGCTGCTTGAGAAGATCCAGAAGCTTCGGAAACATCACGATTTCGAACCCTCCAATATGCAACAACATGGTGTGCTTGATTTGCCGCCCCAGGACGAGTTCCGATTGCTTCTCTCCTTGCGTCAGCGAATTGTCCGCAGCGCTCAGGTAGCTCTGCTTGAGCCACTCGATCCCAGCCTGATCGTTTTTCGCGACGCAGCGCGCGTAGGGCTCGTTGTAGGCATAGTCGTCAAAATTGAGGGTGACCTCAGCGACTTTATATCCATGTGCCTTCAAGAAGGCCATGGCGGCACGGTGCTTTTCAGGAGTGTCCCCTTCGCGAAGATACGGGAATCGCAGCCAGTGCCAGTCCTTGTTCGGCCAGTCCTTATTCTGAGAATCCGTATTCTGCGAGCCCGCACTCCCCATGTACTTCTGCAATGTCGGCTCGTTGGCAAGAATATCTTTTTCGAACGCTTCCACCGTATTCACGTTCAGATCCATGTGCGAGAAGGTGTGATTGGCGAGAGGATTTCCTGCCTCCGTCCAACGCTCGAGCACTGCTGCCGAAGAAGGGTCGGTATCAAGATGTTTCGCATTCACAAATCCGTAGACGGGAGGCGCATGGGCGGCCTGAAGTGCGGCGATGATGCTGTTGGCGATGTCGACTCGCGTCAGCGTCCCCGGCAAGGGACCATGATCCGGCAGGTCGTCGAAGGTCAGCGCAACCTGGTAGGTACTACCTGCGTGTGTCGCGGCCAACGCAGGACCCTGGATGTACCGGCTGGCAAATATCAGGAACGTCGGCCAGTTCGGTCCCGTGGTATGTCCGCCGCTATGCTGTCGAAAGGCGATGTCGCCGTCGATCAGCGCTGTCTCCATCGGCGGAAACTCGGTCGTGCCGAGGTCTTTTTTCCCAAGGAGTTTATACACTGGCCCCGCCCCCACCGCGCCCAGAAACATGCCCCTGGCGTCGACCCATCCTCCCTCTACGAATTGCGAGCCGCTGCTGATGAATACCGGACGCGGCGCGCATAGCGCAATCAGTTCATGCGAGTCCACCGGCAGATCGTTGACGGTAAGTGGACCCGCATATTTAAGAAAATTGCCATCCATCCAGTGATACTCGGCGGGGGATGCGATGTTTTCCACTTGCTCTCCGAAATTGCGCCGCAGGATTTTCGCGCCGCCCGCCCCCGAAGATCCAATAAAGCCAATCGCGAAGCGCTGATCGTAGGCCATGGTGACGAGCGCCGCCTTGCCATAGCGCGACAATCCTTCGATGCCGACCTGCTTCGCGTCGACCGACGGATCGCTCTCAAAATAGTCGAGAGCCCGGCTCGCGCCCCAGGCCCAGGCGCGCAACGCGCCCCAATCATCGAGTTGGCGAGGTTGTCCTTTATTAACCAGACCAATAATTCCCTGCGTTAAGCCCTCTCCGTTGTCCGCTTGAATGCTAGTCGCGACGATGACTGCATACCCCCAGCCTCGCGCCAAAATCTGCTGCTGCCATGTCGGTCCACCATCGGAGCGAAAGGCATTTGGAAAACGCTTCGCGATCGCGGCCTGAGCTTCTGCGCTCAAGCCGAATTCCATGATGACCGGAACTGGCCCTTTCGCCTGCGCAGGAGTGGTCAGTGTCAGTTGGATATCGACCGTGATCGCGGGATACGCTGAATTGTCGACATGGCCGACAATCTGTTTCGTGACAACCGGGACATCGCCATTCATTTCGGACGCAGTGTGCGTCACTTTCCATTCAACCTTCGGCGTGTGCGCCGGAACTCGACCGTAAACGTCCTTGTCGAAGGCTTCCACGATTTCGGGACGGCGCTCCTTCCACCAGATCCTTGCGGTCGTCACCTTCTTCCCATCGTTGAGGACCAGTGGATCGGGAAGCTTGTAAGCGGTCACTTTCAACTCGTCAAAATTGGCGGCGTTAGGCGATTTGGGGTCGCCATCAGGCCCGCGCCGCAAGCTTGAGATCTTGAGCAGTTTGAGCATGCGCTGATGATCCTCGTCCGCCGTCATCTGCACGGGAGGAGGCTGGGTATTCGGCGTTTGGGCTAGAGAGCTTGCCGAGAACAAACACGAAGCGGCGAGAAGGAATACGAGAACGAAGAGTGGGTTTCGCACGAGCGCTGGATTCATCGATGCAAGTCCGTAAAATAATTTATTCGCTAAACTGCTCACCACACCGCTCATTAATGTAGTCGAATTTGCGTCGCAAATCTTGCGTCTAAAACGTGGCGTCGACAAAATATGGGTAGGCGACTACTTGTCTGTGGAACCGTTATCTAGCACTTCACGTACCTTGTGGCTCAGTTCCGCTGGCGTGAAGGGCTTGGGCAGGAAAAAAGTATCGTCGTCGAGGACTCCGCGGTGGACGATCGAGTTCCCTGTATAGCCCGACATATAGAGGATCTTGATGTTGCTCCAGCGCGCCGAAACCTGTCGCGCCACTTCGCGCCCGCCCGTGTCGGGCATCACCACATCGGTCAGCAGCAAATGGATGGGTCCGGCGTGCATCGAACAGATATTCGCCACGGCTTTCGCATTCTCCGCGACCACGACCGAGTAGCCGTGTTGCTGTAGCAGATTACACGTCAATTCGCGAACCTGCGCATCGTCCTCGACGAGCAGGATCGTCTCTTGCCCCCGCGGCGGAGCGGACCCATGCGACTCCGAAAGAACCGCGACCGGACTGTCGACTCGCGAGAAGTAGATCTTGAAGGTCGACCCCTGCCCCGGTTCGCTGTAGACCCAAATATGGCCGCCACTTTGTTTCACGATGCCATACACCGTTGACAGGCCGAGGCCAGTGCCGCGGCCGAGTTCTTTGGTCGTGAAAAATGGTTCGAAAATTCGAGCCTGCGTCTGCGGGTCCATTCCTACACCCGTGTCACTCACCGCCAGCATCACGTAACTTCCCGGGCGGACTCCGTCATGGCCGCGGGAATACTCCTCATCGATCTGAATATTCGCGGTTTCGATGCTGATTCGGCCGCCCCCGGTCACAGCATCGCGCGCATTCACGATCAGGTTCATAATGACCTGCTCGATCTGTCCCGGGTCAGCCTTCACCGCGCCCACACTTGGCGCCAACGCAATCGACAATTCAATGCCTTCACCGATCAACGGCCGCAACATCTTCTCAAGACTTTCCACCAGCGCGTTCAGGTCGATGACCTTCGGTTGCAGCACCTGCTTGCGGCTGAAAGCAAGCAAGTGTTGGGTCAACGCCGCCGCTCGTTCTGCCGCGGATTCGATTTGCACAACGTTGCCTCTTACTCTTTCTTCCGGCTGCGGGTCATCGATGACCAACCGGCAATATCCCTTGATCACAGTGAGCAAATTGTTAAAATCGTGCGCCACGCCGCCGGCCAGTTGTCCGACCGCCTCCATCTTCTGCGCTTGACGCAGTTGCGCTTCCAGCAGTCGCTGTTCTGAGACATCCCCGATAAAGCCCACCATCTGTGTTTTGTTCCCTGCTTCATCGGCTACAAAATAACCGTCATCCTTGACGACGACAAACGACCCATCCGTCTTGCGTACGCGGTATTCGATATGGAGAGGCTCAACGCGGTTGGCCACCACCCGGCCAACGTCTTCGCTGTAACGCTCCCGATCGTCGGGATGGATCAGTTCCAGCCATCGGTTCGTCGCCCCGATCTCCTCCGCCCGAAACCCGAGAATATTTTCTACATTGCCTCCGAACATCATTGCGTTGGTGTCCGGATTCCACTCATAGATGATCAGTTTGCTGGCGAGTATCGCTGCCTCATAACGATTTTTCCAATCAAGGATTCTGGCCTCCGCCAGTTTCCGGTCGGTTATATCCAGCATTGTGCCTTCGATGAATTCGTTTCCCTGCTCGTCCTCCATGAGTGTGACATTCTGCAGCACCCAGATGAGGCCTCCATCGTTGCGCCGTAGCTGGACCTCCAGATTCCTGAAGGTTTTCTCTTGTCGCAGGCGAGCGACACGTTCCGCCCGTTCCTCGTGCGTCGGGTACACAACGGTCGGAGTACTGGCCAGGACTTCCCCGCTCGAGGCATATCCCATAATGTCGGCGTAAGCTGGATTGCAATCCAGATACTTGCCATCAGGCGTTGTGCAGAAAACCCCCGCCATGTTGTTCTCAAAGAGAGACCGATAGCGCCGCTCAGAAACCTGCAGCAGGTCGAAAGTGCGATTTTGGCGATGTTGCGTCAGCAACAGTCTGATAAAGAAGCAAATCACGACTGTGGCCGCCGCACCGCTGATCAGGAAAACCTCGGGCCTGGTTACACTGCCCCGAAGCACCAGGAGACCGGACGCGACTGCCGGCAAGGAGAGAGTCGCGAAAAACGCCAACAAAAGCGGGACATACTCCCCCTGGCGTACTGGGTCTTTTTCCTCGGGAGCATCGTGCCAGATCTCCGCCAGGACGACCATCAGCAAGAAGGGCAGTGTCCATCCGACGTCGAACCAGGTCCCGAGCCGCACCGACCATAGCGCAATCCCCCGCTTTCCTAGCCAGAATCCCAGCGAGTAAAGGAGGACGGGCACGCCGACCAAGGTGTAAAGCTCGCGTTGGCGTTTCGACCGACTGGTCACGATCCGCACGACGAATCCGGCGGAGAGCAGAAGGTTGCGAAGATTCCCCGTGGTCGCGCGCCGTAGGACCCACTCCTGGTCCTGCAACTTCCACCAAGGGGCGTAGAGAAACAGCAGATAGATCGTGGCCGTAACGATCAGGATTTGTAGAAAATCAAGATACGACTCCCAGCGACGATCGGTCCCGCTCGCTCCGGGTAGGAATAGTGCGGCAAACAGGGGAGTGAAGGAAAAAAAGTAGAGAATGATATTAAACGCACTGGACTGATGAGGCGCGGGCCCAAAATACAGGTCGTATGTTCCCACCGCCTGAGCGACGGTCCAGAAGAAAAACGCGCTCGCCGTCAGCCGCCAGAACGAGCGGGCCACCTCCCCGCTTCGTGAACTGGCCCGCCAGCAGGCAATCCCCGCGAGTAAAGCGCTAACCGCCTGTAAAGTTTGGGAGAAGACCGGGCCAGGAGGCTTTGGCCCGAGAAAGACCACGCACAACAGTTGAAGCCCCAATGTCGCCAGGGCGCTCAAGACCAGCGGAGATCGGACCCGAAGCGTTCCTCTCGGCATGGGCGCAAAGCGAGTCTAGTCGCGCTCTTCACCGCGGTCAAGCCACCAAGGCCGCCCCATTCCGCTGCAGGGGCTAGGTTTTCATTCCTCCAACGATTGCGACAGTTCTTCCCACTGATTCATTAAATTCTGCAACTGGCCTTTACTCCGATTGTGTTCCGCGGCCTGACGCTGCGTTTCTTCCGGGCTCACGAAATTCTGGAGCGCTGTCTCGGACACCACAATCGCCGCTTCCGCACGCGCAATCTCTTCTTCAATTTCGTGCAAACGATCTTGCATTTGTTTCCGCTTGATCGGATTCACGCGTTTACCTTTTGCTTCGCCCGAATCCGCACCCGGCGCTCGGTCTCCGTTTACCGGCACTGAATTTACTGGCAAAATCGAGGATCGAGCGGTCGTCGGGACCGATCCATTCTGCGGAGTGCCGGCTGGGACAGTGCCTCTTTGCTGCTTCCGCCAGAGGTAGTCCTCGTAGTTGCCGGGATAGATTTCCACTTTCCCATCGCCAATTTCAAAGACTCGCGTCGCCAGGTTGTCGATGAAATAACGATCGTGCGACACGAACACGACCGTGCCTGTGTACTTCATCAAAGCTTCGAGCAATACGTCTTTGGCACGCAAATCGAGGTGGTTGGTGGGCTCATCCAGCAACAAGAAATTAGCCGGATGCAGCAACATCTTGAGCAGGGCGTAGCGATTGCGTTCTCCTCCGGAGAGAACGCCGATACGCTTGAACACATCGTCACCCGAAAACAGAAAGCATCCGAGCAGACTGCGAAGTTCCGTCTGCGTCGACGCGCCGGACAGTTCGCCAAGGTCATCGAGGATGCGAGCCTCGGGATCGAGTTCCTTGTATTGGTCCTGCGCAAAGTAATCGAGATGGACTTCATGCCCCAATTTATATTCGCCGGCACTGAGCCTCTCCTGCTGCGCCAGCAACTTGATCAGCGTAGACTTCCCGGCCCCGTTGACTCCGACCAGCGCGATCCGCTCACCGCGCTCAATCATGAAATTCACTTTGTCGAAAACCTTATGGCCGCCGTAACTCTTGGCGACATTCGCAAATTCGGCCACGATGCGCCCACTCGACTTCGGCTGTGGGAAAGAAAAATGGACCGTCTTCTCCTCTTCCGGAATCTCGATCCGCTCCATTTTCTCCAGCTCTTTGATGCGGCTTTGCACCTGTTTCGCTTTGGTTGCGGTATAGCGAAAGCGGTTGATGAACACTTCCAACTGCTCGATCCGATCGCGCTGCGTCTTATAAGCGGATTCCAGTTGTTCCTTGCGAGCCGTTTTGCCGGCCAGATACTGATCGTAGTTGCCGGCGTAGAAATGGATCTTTTTATTCCAGATTTCGACGATTCGCTTGACCGTGATGTCGAGAAAGTAGCGATCGTGCGAAATCAAAACGAACGCGTTCGGATAGGTTGTCAGATACTCTTCAAGCCAGTTGCGAGCTTCGAGGTCGAGATGGTTGGTAGGTTCGTCGAGGAGCAACAGATTCGGCTTTTGCAGCAGAAGTTTACCGAGCGCGATCCGCATCTGCCATCCACCGGAAAATTCATCCGTAAGCCGCCCCCAGTCATCGGGACGGAAACCAAGCCCTGTCAGCACCTGCCCGACCTGAGCTTCGAGCGTATAGCCATCTCGCGCCACGAACTCATGTTCGAGTTTCTGATAACGGTCGGCGACATTCGAGTACTCGACGCCAGCATGGTCGAGTTCCGACATGCTGCGGGTGAGCGCCTCCATCTCTTTTTCCATGGCGTGAAGGTCGTCAAACACCGACAGGCACTCGGCAAAAACCGTGCGCCCAGTCATGGTGAGACCGTCCTGTGGGAGATAGCCGGTAGAGATTCCCTTGGCGCGCGAAATCGAGCCGTAGTCGAGAGACTCGATCCCCGCCAGAATCTTCATTACGGTCGATTTGCCCGTGCCGTTGGCGCCGACCAGGCCGACGCGCGATTCCGGCGTAATCAGCCAGTCGGCGTCTTCAAACAAAAGCTTGTGGCCGTAGCGCTTGCCGGCGGAAGAGAGTTGAATCATGGGACTGTATTTATCGTCTCATGAGCCTGTGTGGAGCGGACACTTTTGTCCGCTTCCTTGCCGTTGCTTCAACACTTGACATGTGTCACATAATGTGACACAATGCTCCTAATGCCCAGCGTCAACATCCGCGAGCTCCGCGATACCAAACGGCTCAAAGCCTGGCTACGCGCTGGCAAAACCGTCGAACTTCGCGAGCGGGACGAGGTGATCGCTCGCATTGTCCCGGAAGGAACGCCTCACCAGGCGGGCGATTGGCCGGACTTCGGGGCCATTCGGAAGGAAGTCCTCGGCGACCGTGTGCTGCCCGGATCGGACGTGCTGTTTGAGGACCGCGGGCGCGATTGAGCACCTACGCCGATACGTGTCTCTTTGTTTCCCTTTATCTCACCGACCAGCATACGCCTGAGGTCGAGCGTCGTCTCAAGTCCCGACCAGTTCTGTGGATGACACCCTTACACGTCGCCGAATGGACACACGCCCTCGAACAGCATGTGTTCCGCAAAGTCATTTCACGCGGAGAGGCGGACCGCTTGCTTCAGCGTTTCCACCAACACCGAACCCAAGGTTTGTGGAAAGAAGCGGCGGTACCCGATCGAGCTTTCGAAACGTGTGCCAGACTGGCTGAGCAATATGGGGCACGGCTAGGGGTACGAACTCTCGACACTCTCCATGTGGCTTGCGCTCTGGAACTGAAAGCTGAACGCTTCTGGACATTCGATCATCGGCAGGAAAAACTTGCGCTGGCCGTTGGCCTCAAGACTGCCTAGATGGGGACCGGATCCGTGGCTACCGTGCTGCTGCGACGCGCTCGACGCTGAGCCGTTCCAAGGCCCGGTCGATCACGGTCTGCAACTCGTGCGCGTATTTCACTTCGCGTCCCTTGGCTAGCACTACTCGGGCCTTGTCCGCCTCAAACCAGGTAGGATCGCGATTGTCTTCCTCAGGGGTGCGCGTCTGCCGGACTTCCATCAGGAAGGCTTTGACCACGTACTCCTGCACGCCGCCGGGCTGCCAGAAGACTCCTTTGGAGTGGACGTAAATATGAAAATGGCGCGGCTCAATTGTGCCGATCGCGCCCGCTTCTTCCTTCGCTTCGCGTTCGGCTGCTTGACTATGCGAGAGCCGCGGCTCGGGAGCTCCTTTGGGAAACGTCCACTTGCTGCCTCCGTTGGTATGCACCAGCAGGAATTCGACATGCGAATTCACCCACCGGTAGCACACGGCAGCGACCTGCAAGGGCAGCGCGAAGCGAGAAACCCGCGGCGAGCTCATTACGCCCAGTTTACAGCCAAGATATTTCGGGAATGTTAAATGCAGCGGAAATGGTGCATACCTTTGGTACACCGTCGTTTGGTGCGCCGAGTGTCTCGCTCCGCCGGATCAATTGTTGGTCGCTGGAGCGCTGGTGTTGGGCTGCTTCTTGGACTGGGCGAGCATAGTGTCGGTCTCTTTCTGCAGCCGTGCCCGTACAGTGTCCATATACTTGCTCATGATCGGCATCATGTCCTGCATCGCCTCAGCCATCATGGCGGGCATCTCGCGCAATACCTTTTCCCCGGTGGGCGAAGAATAAAAGGCAACCAGGTTATCGATGTCGCCCTTGGTGAGATGCTTTTGATAAGCGGGAACCATAGCCTGCATCATTTCATCCATCGGCATATTCAAAAACATGTCATCCGTCATGGCGCTCATCTTTGATTCGTAGTCGGCGGGCAGGTCTTCTTGATGCTTGAGATATTGCTCATGCATCATCTGGTGAATGCTTTGCGTCATCGTCCCCATCATTTTTTTCATCATGTCGTGAGACCTGACGATTTGAAAATATCTCTCGACATCCGCCTTGGAAGCGGGAGAATCCTCAGCGTTCGCTTGGGCAAGACAAGACCAACTCAGGGAGAAGACCACGGTAGCAACCAGCAATAGACGCTTCATGTGAACCCTCCGGAAAGCCGATAAAATACATCGCTCCGTCGCTCTTTACCGATCCTAATCCTATGCAGCCGCGCGCACGGCACTGCTCTCGCCATGAAAGGCGCGCTTGATCGGAGGCATTACCAGATAGAAGATGGACGCCCCGTTAATGACTCCGAAGATCACCGAGAAAACGCCACCATGCGCGAGCCCCGGCAGCAGCAGCACCAATCCAATCGCCGAAAACAGAAGGGTAAGTAGCCGTCCCCAATTTTGCATCTGCAACACGCCGTACCCGGCGAGCAAGTGAATGATCGCAAAAACAATGATGCCAAGGCCGGCGGCGTGGCCGAAGGCCCGCAGCAACCGCTCCACCGCATTCCCTTCGGCGGCGAGGGAAGCCAGCTTGGCGGTCAACCCTGTAAATGCCAGGACGCACACTCCAAACGACAATCCAAGCAGGCCGCGCAGAATCTGATAGAAACCGACCAGAGTGACTCCTAATGGGCGCATAACTCCTCCTACGATGCGGAGAAATATAGCACAACTGGTGATAGGTCTCAGGTTTCAGGAAAAACACCGCTGGCGTTGAAAGGTTTCCTGAACCCTGAGACCTAAGACCTGAGACCTTCTCTATTCATAGCGCAGGGCTTCGATCGGATCCAGCCGTGAGGCCTTGATCGCCGGCAGCATCCCGCTGATGACACCGACAAATCCAAGGATCACGGTAGACGCCAGCAAGGTCGCTGCGTCAATCGTAAGGCGGATGTCGCCATCCGTGCCGTTTTCGGCAAAGGCGCTCCAAAGCGTCATCGATCCCACGGACCACGAGACCAAATAAGCAAGCACTACCCCGGCCAACCCTCCGAGCAGAGTGATGGCGAGCGCCTCCGAGAGGAATTGAATCAAGATGTGCCAGCCCCGCGCTCCGAGCGCTTTCTCCACGCCGATCTCACGCGTCCGCTGCGTGACCGACACCAGCATGATGTTCATCAGCCCCACGCCGCCGATGCCAAGCGTAAGCAGCCCAATAAATCCGAGCAGAATCTTAATGCCCATCGTGATGACGCGAAGATCGAGCAGATCGGCAAAGACGTCAAAAATAAAGACGGCTCGTTTGTCTTTCGGATCAAATTCGTGATGGAAGGCCATCGACCGCCGAATCGCATCGGCAACTTTCTGGTGGTCGCCTTCATATTCCATGGCAACCGCATTGAGGTAATAAGTGTTGGCCAGGTCGCTCATGGCGGTGAACGGGATATAGACTTTGCCGTTCATGTTGTCGTCGCCATTCTGAATGACGTGCTTCAGAACACCGATGACTTCGTAGGAAATGCCGTCGACCCGAACTTTCTCGCCCAACGCATTCTGCCCGGAGAAGAGCTTTTTCTTGACGTCCGCTCCAAGGACGGCGACACGGCTGCGCGTGTTTTCGTCCAGATCGGTAAAGAAAGTCCCATCCTCAACCTCGATGCGCCGCATGTGCGAGTAATAAGGATAGACTCCGCTGATTCCGTAACTGCCGCTCCTCGTCCCAAACGCGACTGTGCTCTGCTTAAACGCTTCCGGCGAAATGCGCTTGAGCAGCGGAACTTCCGCCTGCAGATAGTCGAGATCGTTAACCGTAAGTTTGATTTCGCTTCCGGCCTTGGTACCACCGGCCTGCAAAGAAGTACGTCCTGGAAAGACGAAGATGAGGTTCGTGCCAAACGAACGAAAGGCAACCCAAAGCCCGCGTTCAAACCCGGCCCCGTAAGCCAGCAGGAGCACCACGGTGGCAATTCCCCAGGCCATGCCGAGCATGGTGAGAATGCTGCGCCGACGGTTATGCTTCAGCGCGTTGTATGCCTGCCGGCCGAGTTCGACAATCATGATTCGATTCCCGCAAGTACTGCGAATTTATTCCTGGCGCAACGCTTCCACCGGCTGCAACAGCGCCGCCTGCCGTGCCGGATAAAGTCCGGCCGCGATGCCGGCGAATGCCAGAGACAAAATGGCGATGGCCGCCGATGACGGCACGATCCTTGGAGTGTCGAATCCCTCTGGCGCCGGCAAAGCCGCAAGTAGCGTCACTAATGTCGTCGTGATGGCCAGGCCAATCCCACCGCTCAAAGCGGTCAGAAACGCTCCCTCCACAAAAAACTGAGTAAGGATGGCGCGGTGAGTCGCACCAAGCGCTTTGCGCAGCCCAATTTCTCGAGTCCGTTCCGTCACCGAAACCAGCATGATATTGATGATGCCGATGGCGCCGAGCGCCAGCGTGATTACACCGACCACGCCCAGAAAATAATCCATCCCATCGAAAATTTTGGCGACGCGTTTATTGTCCTCGATCGTGTCCCAGTCTTCGAACGATTCTGTAAGTTTCGGATCGAATCCGTGACGCCGCGCCAGAATGTCGTGCACTTCCTGCTTGGCTGCGAGATTCCCACTCGGCGTCAGCGGCCGGTAGTTTAGAAATGAAATGGCGTCTTCACTGTTCTGTTCTTTCAACCGGAACAGATTGCGCATGGTCTCAATCGGAATGAAGATGCGGGCGTTCGTGCCGTTGTTGCCATCCTGGCCGACCTTGCTGAGTACGCCGATGATTTCAAACCGCACACCATTTAGAAGGATCGGCGAACCCACGGCCGGGCGTCCCGGAAATATGTTTTTCAGAAGCTCCCAGCCAACCACAGCGACGCGACGCGTGTCGGTGTTGTCGGCATCATCAAACCAGCGACCGGGTCCCACCGGAATGGTCCTGATCTGGTTATATTCCGGTGCCACTCCAAAGACCTGGCCGTTCGTGGAACCATAGTCGCTGACAGCGCGGATATCTTCGCGATTGAGTACTGCCGATATCGCCTTAATCGACCGCGCCTCGCCGCGAATGGCGAGGTAGTCTCCATATGTAAAACGGTATGTGCGTCCCGACTGCGTGCTGCCTTCGACCGCCGGAGTGCGTCCCGGGAACGTGAACATAATGTCCTGGCCGAGATTCTTCAGTTGCCGGGCCTGCCCGCTGCGAAACCCTTCGCCCAACCCCACCAGCAGCAACAGCGATCCCACTCCCCAGGCAATCCCAAACATGGTGAGAAACGACCGCAGCTTATGGGCCCAGAGCGTGGCCAACGACTGCCGCATGATTTCGACGAGCATCCGCATGCTGTTGTGTTGTACGTCGTAGGATGCGGTGAGGTTCCCAAAAAGAACCCTCTACGGTGTGATTTTGCCCGGCTTTTGGCACAATTCGGCCCGCCGTTGCGTTAGAAACAGGGATTCCACGATGAAATACCAGCGTTCGTCCCGAAACCGATAGCGCCTCCGAGTCGCCCTGCTCACCCCAACAATTGTCCTGCGTCTAAGAAGCCGACTGGGATTCGGGCGCCGACTCGGGTGCTCTTTCCAGAAATCAGCAGCCGCCTCACCCTGAAGGAGAAAATCGTCATGTTTCGACGTGCTTCAAAAGCGTTTCTGTTTTGTCTGCTAGTCGCAGCCCTGTCGGGTCTGAGCCCGGCGCAATCGTTTGTTCTCGACCTCCCACTGCAAAGCCAGCAGGCCGAGGTTTCACAGCGCCTTGGAATCACCGACATCACCATCGCCTACCATCGGCCGCTGGTGAACAATCGCAAAGTGTGGGACGGTCTGGTGCCTTACGGCAAAGTGTGGCGCGCGGGAGCGAATATCAACACCACGATCACCTTTAGCGATCCGGTTCAAATCGAAGGCAAGCCGCTCGACAAGGGCACGTACGGCCTGCACATGATTCCGAACGCCGATGAATGGACGATCATTTTTTCCAGAAACTCGACCTCCTGGGGATCCTTCACCTACGACCAGGCTGAAGACGCTCTGCGGGTAACCGTAAAGCCAAAGTCCGCGGATATGCACAACGCCTTGACTTACGATTTCGACGACGTTCAAAAAGATTCCGCGGTCGTAACCATGGAGTGGGAAAAGGTCGCGGTCCCATTCAAGGTATCGGTCGATGTGAACGCCATCGTGCAGGCCAGCGTCAAAAAACAGCTCCGCAATCTTTCGCAATACACATGGCAGAGCTGGGACGATGCTGCGAATTATCTGCTGACGGAAAAAATCGATCCGGACGATGCGCTGAAATATGCGGACAAGTCCATCGAAAATGAAGATCGCTTCGAAAACGAAATCACCAAGTCGAAGGCACTGACAGCGTTGAATCGGAAAGACGACGCCATGGCAGCCCAGAAAAAAGCGGTCGACCTTGCCGGGCCCCAGCAACTCCACCAATTTGCGCGTCAGCTTATGGGTGAAAAGCGCAACGAGGAGGCCTACGCGGTCTGGCGCGAGAATGCGAAAAAGCACCCGGACCAGTGGTTCGTACACGCCGGACTAGCTCGGATGTATAGCGCGCAGAGCAAATTTGACGATGCCGCCAAAGAAATGAAACTGGCGCTCGCCGGAGCACCCGACAACCAGAAAAGTTATGTGGATGGCTTAGTGAAACAACTGGAATCGAAGCAGGATATTAACCGGTAACGCAGTCAGCGCTCAGCAAATCGGCAGTGATTTGGGGCTGCTCGGTTCGAGACCGGACCGGCAGCCTCTTTCTCACACTTCACTGATTGATTGAGACAAATCGATTGCTTCCACACTCGTGGCTGAGAGCTGATGGCTGAGAGCTGACAGCCGGCAGCTACTTCAGCCCCGTCACCACATACGCCTCCGAGAGTACCCGGACGTAGAGATAGGCATACGCATCTCCGTCGCGCGATAGACGCGGCGCCATCACAGCAGAAACTCCTGTACCCGCCCCGTCTCCGACCGTCTTCCATGGCTCGATTTTCCCCGTCTGTAGATTCACGCGGGAGATGTGCTGGATGGTGGTTCTGCCCCCGAGTGGAGCGACATAGACGGAGCCACCGTCAGCCGTCCAGCCGACAACGCCATATTTCGATTCGAGACCAGGAATCGCGCGGAAGCCACTTCCGTCAAGCGGCCAGATGCCGCGTTTTCCGTCGGGTTCGGTGACCGCTATATTTTGGCCGTCGGGTGAAATCGCTGTACCGCTAATGCCTTCGGGAGTGATCGGCTTGGAGTCTCCACTATTCAGATCGATCCGATAGTCGCGCCCGCCATGCCCGGCTTCAATTCCAACCGCCAGCAGACTCTTGCCGTCAGGAAAGAACCGCCCGCCGATGTAACTCACCGCATCATGCGTAAGCGTCCTCGCTTCGCCGGCTCCAGTCGGCACCAGCACGAGCGGACCGCCCTTCGACGATTCCGTGACTGCCCACTTTCCGTCGGGAGATATGGCGACCGCCCTCCCTTCGCCGATCCGCGCCGGCGGCGACCCGTCGGTGTCGCGCAGGAATACTGTGTAGTTCGGTCCGCCGCCATCGCCTTCCTCTTCGAAGATAATCCTGTGCCCGTCAGGAGTCATGTCCCGTAGCTCGGACCACCCAAACCACCCCAGTTCGCGCTCTTCCTTAGCCCCAGGCGCCAGACCGCGAATGCCCAGCCGCTGGTGATTCGCTACGGTCAACACGACCCCATTGCGAATGTCTTCCAGCCACATGCCGCCCGGTACATTGGTGATCGTCCGCAACTTGCCAGATAGAGTCACGGCACGCGGGTTTTGGGCACTGCCGGTCTTGGTGGAAGTAAACCAGATCTCATCCCCTGCCGGAGACCACAGGATTCCTTGAAGCGAAGTCCAGCCGGAAGAAAGCTTCCTTTCCTTGCCCGTGCCATCGGCAGCAATCACCGCCAGCGAACCCTCGTCGTCGCCTCCGGGATTTTCATGATCGGCGAAAGCGATCCACTTCCCATCCGGCGAAATCTTCGGATGGCTGATCCAGTCGATCCCGTCGATCAACACTTTGCCCATGGGATATTCCAGCCGCCAATGATTGTTCTCCGGAAGGTAGTGGATGATCGCCATGCTGTCGCCCGATGCCGACCAGTCCGCGTCCTCTACGTTGTCGAGTACTTCTCGCGGCGTTCCTCCACTGAGCGGGACCCGCGCCAGTGTCCCAGACTGTGCGTAGCCGCCATGTCGTCTGGAGTTCAGGCAAATGGCCATTTCGCCGGTCTTGGAGATCGCAAGCAGCTCGGCGTTCTTAATTCCTAATTCGCGAGATCCCGGATCGTCAACCCGCGACATATACAGCTGGTTCGCTTCGCCGTCCCAAATCGCGCTGTAGACAATGCTGCCATCGGGAGTGAAGCGCGCGTTGCCGATCGAACCGGTGCGAAACGTGATTTGCTGGTACTCCGCTTGCGATGCGATGTTGCGACCCTTTCCAGTCCACCAACCAAGACCGTAGAGCACGCCTGCCACCGCCACGCCGGCAGCCACACCCAGCAGCAGTTTGCTTCGCCGCGGCGTTTCCGTGGCGGATGCAAGTCGCGCCGTGCTTCCCGAGAGCCCCGAAAGGTGCTCGAGGTCAAACGCAATATCGCTCGCCGAATGAAATCGCGATTCGGGATTCTTCTCCAGGCAGTGGTGCACGATGCGCTCGAGCGCCGGAGGAACATTGCGATTGGTTTCCGATAGCTCCGGAGGCTCCTCCTTGAGAATCGAACTCATCGTGTCCGCCGGAGTCTCACCATGAAAGGCGCGCTTGCCCGAAAGCATCTCGTAAAGAATGGCGCCAAAGCTGAAGATGTCGGAGCGCGAATCGAGGGCGATGCCGCGCACCTGCTCCGGAGACATGTATCCCGCCGTCCCCATGACCAGTCCCGCTTCCGTGCCTTCAGGCGTGCCGTGAGTCGCGGTCATCGACGTGTGCGAACCGGCATCAGCTTGTGTCAGCTTCGCCAGACCAAAGTCGAGTATCTTGATCCGCGCATCTTTGGTGACAAAAAGATTGTCCGGCTTCAGGTCGCGATGGATGATTCCCTTTTCGTGAGCCGCAGCCAATCCGTGCGCAATTTGCAGGGCGTAATCGAGAGCCTTTCGGACGGGAATCGTTCCACCGCGCAGCCGTTCGCGCAAAGTCTCACCTTCGAGTAACTCGGATACCACGTAAGGCGAACCTTCGCTTGTTCCAATGTCGAATACCGCCAGAATGTTGGGATGATTCAGGGCAGCGGTGGCCAGCGCTTCCTGCTCAAAACGCCGCAGGCGGTCAGCATCCTCGGAGAGAGCCGCCGGTAAAACTTTGATAGCAACGTCGCGCCGCAGGCGGGAATCACGGGCCCGATACACTTCGCCCATGCCTCCTGCCCCTAAGAGAGAAACGATTTCGTACGGACCAAGCTTGGTGCCGGAGGCCAGATTCATCAGTGGGCGGAATTATAGCAGCGGACGAAAGCCACGAATGAGCGGAACAACTGGACCTGATAAATCTGAAAAATCCACACGGGAGCAGAGAGGGCCCCGCGGGTGATCTTTCTAATTTTCGGTCTCCACCGGCTTTGCCTTCGGAGTGGGCAAGGCTTTCGCCGGTTTGCCTGGCTTTGAGATAGCCGGCGGCGTCGGAGGTGTCGGAGGCACCACCGCAACAGTTCCCTTGCGGATCTCGATCGTACCTTTTTCGACGTTCAAAGCGACCCGCGGTCCGTTGCTGCCTATCGATCCGCTCGCGCTCGACTGATTGTCTCGATTCTCGACCTTAATTTCCGGGAAGTCGCTCTGGATTTCCCCTTCGCGCGTTCGTGCCTCGACTTTGATTGGCGTATCCGGTGGGATTGACAGCTGCACATCGCCCTTGCGGTTATCGATCTGAATATTCCCCGGCTTATGCAACCCGACTTCGACCGAGCCATTCTCGTCTTCTAACCGCAGGTCTCCCGACACACCCTCCAGGGAAATGTCTTTTGACCGCGTCGTCAGCCGGATCGGGCCATAGACTGAATCTGCTCGCAGATCGCCGGAATCAAGGTCCAGCCGCCCGTCCAGCCGCGCGAACTCCATGTCCGTACGCGACGAATGGAAGCTCACGGTCTTGCTGACTCGAACCAGTCTCACACTCTCCTGAAATTCCCCATTTAGATGGACCGCGCCGTCTACATCCTCCACTCCCACTTCTTTGGCTCTGCCCTGAATCGTGACGTCACCTTTCACGTGGGCCAGGTGTGCCGAACTTCCTTCCAGGTTGAGGGTGACATTTCCGGTGTGGTCATTGATCGTGACTTCGCCGCGCTGATGGTTCACGCTGGCGTTGCCGCTCATGCCGTTGACGGTCACATCGCCGCGCCGCGAAACGACCGCAATTTCGGTATCGCGCGGCACGTAGATATCCAGGTCGGTGCTGACGCCTTTGTCACCCGCAGCCTGCACGTTGGCATTCAACGTAACGACTTTACCGGCAACCTCAATCTGCGGCTTGGTTCTCTTGTTGTAACTATCGGCGTCTTCTTCTTTTTCGGCGTGGACTTTCTTCCGCACCGAAACCTTAATGGCTTTATCGTCACCGACGTTGATTGTGATCGTCCCGCGGTCGTCGTTCACGTGCAGGCTGCTGCCTGCCGGAATTTCCTGGTTCAACTCATCGCTGTAGTCATATGAATTGCCGGCGAAGATTTCGTCCAGGCCATTGTCATCGTCGAGTTGGATGTGGTCGCCCAGACTCTTCCAATCCAGGCGCGCAATTTGCGTTGCGATCAAGCCGCTGCCGATCAGGAACAACATCAGGAAGACGCCACCGACTCCAATGCCACGCGCCGGGTATCCCGCGCGCTTGGCCTGTTCATACTCCAACAGCTTGATGACGCCCCACAAAATCAGCAGGGCCGGCCAGAAGCGCGCAAAAAGCCGCATCAGACCGTGTATTTCGAGAACGCCCATAGTTCCGAGCAGAAACAAAATTCCGATCAGAATCAGCACCACAGGTCCGGCAATCGAACGATGCGGACGTGGAGGCGGAGGCATCACTGGCATTGGAGGCATGGGGCTAGCCACGGTTCACCTCGCTCGTCGGCGGAACCGGCGACACTGGTGAGGCCGGCGGATTCGGGGGCGCAGGCGGTACTGGACCACCGGTAGGCCTCCCGCAACTCTCGAGTCCTGGTATGTGCCCCTCCATCGATGAAGTTCCTTGCAGCAATTTGACACCTCCCACCACCAGCAGAATGCCGCCTACATAGCCGAAGAAGCCAACCTCATGAAAACTGTCGAGGAGCCCGATCACGCCGAGCGTGACCAGAACCGCAGGTCCCATCATGCATTGCGCACGGCATCGTTGGCAGGGGCAACCTTTCTGCCCACCGACCAGCCCCCATCGCACCGCAAACATCCATCCGCCGAGCAAAATCAAAATCAAGGGCCAGAAACGGTGAAAGCTGAAATCAAACAAACCAGTCGTACTCACCAGGAAGAACAGGCCCACTGCAATCAACACAACCGCGCCCCTTGGAACTCCCCCGGTATCGACCTTGGTCGCACCCGTGAAGGCTGCCGACAAACCGAACGGATCCGGTACGGGTTGCGACATCTGAATGGCTTTCGCCGAGCGCACCGAATCGATGATCTGGTAGAAGTAGAAGAACCCTATGCTGACCGCGAGGATTACGTCCATCGCGGCGCCATGTCCACCGCTGCTAATGGCAGCGATCAGCACCGCCATAATGGCGAGATGCGCCAAGCCCTTGGCATATTGCCCGGTATAAACCGCGCCCACTCCGACTGGGAAAAATCCCGCGAGAATGCCGGCCACGGTCGGGTTCGGCCCCGAAGTCGGACCGGGGGCAACCTTCAGACCAAGGCCCTGATCCATGAATTGCTGATAAGGAGTTTGAGGTGAGGCAGGAGGAACGGCGGCAGACGCAGCCGCGCCTTCCATCTTCGCTCCCAGACAATCTTCGCAATAGATCACGCCCCGCACGGGACGTGTACAGTTCGCGCACAGTGCCTTTCCGCAAGTGCGGCAATAGGCCACTGCTGACGCGTCAGCATGATTGGCGCAGTTCATACAAACCTCCGATTTGTGGTTACCGGCACGGCAGGTACATTTCTCACCCCATCATGCAAACACCGCTTGTTGGGGGCCCCGATCCGCAGCGCGGCTAAAACCGGCTGGTTGTACTCCTGGGAATAATTTCGGTCCTGTCTCTGATCTGGTTCTCCACTGGTGTTGTTTTTGCGATTGTCTTTCTGGTCGTTGGAATTGGAATCCGAACTCGGCCCGGGCTCGGCGGGAGTGTTGGCCCGCTTCAGTTCCCGCACCTTCGATTCAATTTCATACACGAAACGAATATTGTCGTAATACTTCACCACCTTGATCTGGGCATCGATGTAAGCATGCCGTAATGCCGTTGGCCGCAAATCGATCTTCGCCACATCCGCCGGCTTCACGCCCATCACATTGAGCCCAAGCGAGAACGAAAAGAAGATCATCCCAAACGACATCGCAAACCGCGGCTGCCGCACAAACGTGAACGCAGGCGCGAATATAGAATCCCACTTCTCACGCAGCCGTTCCTTAAACGGAGTCGCGCTTCTGCCTGCTGCCTCCGTCCGCGTACTCACGACTCCGGTCGTAGCCGCCAGAATGTTGTGCACAAGATACACCGGAGGCTCAACTTCCTCCAATGCCAATGCCTTCAGCCATCGCTGCCCGGCTTGCACGTCCGCAAACAGCGGACCGCATACCGCACACACTCGCCGATGCGCTTCGAAGCTCTCCTTTCGCTCCGCGCTCAGCTGGCTTTGACCGGCAACGCCGTCCATGGCCTCGTTGAGCAGGGCTTCGAATTCGGTGCATTCGATCCCGTGTTTTCTTTCTTCTGGCATCAGATCACCTGCCTATATGTACGTTGTAGGAGCCGTGCAAGTTCCGCTCGTCCCCGGTTAATTCGCGACTTGACGGTCCCCTCCGGGACCCTCAGAGCCGAAGCAATCTCGCGATAGTCCATATCCTGTAAATCCCTTAGAATCACTGCTTCCCGGAGCTCCGGGGACAGCTTTTGTAACGCCAGATGCACCATTTCCCGCGTTTCCCGTGTCTGCACCGCGGCATCCGGAGGTAACGAACGGTCCGCAATTTGCTCGCTGAGCGGCTGCGCGTCCTCATGATCCGAGGGAGCGGAATCAAGCGAATCCGTGATCCGGTCGCCTTTCGATTTGCGGAAATGATCGACCAGAAGATTGCGCGTGATGGTCGTAACCCAGGTCATGAACGCGCCCTTGCCGGAATCGTATGTGTTTAAGGTCCGGTACATCTTGATGAAGACCTCTTGGGTGAGGTCCTGCGCGTTGTCGGAATCGCCGGCAAATCGGTAGCAGACGTTGTAAATGCGCCGGTGATAGCGCTGTACAATTTCTTCCCAGGCCGCAGCATCGCCCCCGACGCAGCGACGGACCAGCAATCCGACAACCTGGGCTTCTTCCAAACTGGACTCCCGAAACTTTCCTGAACCCTTAGAAACCGACTGTCCGCCGCACCGCTTTTAACAGCACTGCTTTAACAGCACACGAGAAGTACGTTAATGTGGGGCAGGAAGTTCCCTCGAATCATGGAGGTAGCGATTGTAGCAGGAGGGATTATCGGAAAAGCGTAATCGTGACGAATGGCGGCATTGCCGTCGCAGGAAATGCTAACCGCTTCGAAACTGTCAATCAGTGCCTCCGTCCTGCAAGGCATCAGCGAAAAGGATTCTCCACCACAGCTCCAAAATATTCTTGCCCCGCGTTCAAGTCCTCCGACCAGATCCGCTGACTGCCCGCTCTCTCCGCAGCCGCGACGATCATGCCATCGTAGAAATGGATTCCATAGGACGCGCAGGCCTCGACAGCCCGGCGGACTAACCCCGCGTCCGGAACGATTAGGCGGAACGGAGCTAACTTATCCAGAATTGCGATTACGGCCGCAGGAGTTGCTCGCGGGGAAGCTTTGTGAAGCAACGTCGAAGCGAGTTCCGACAAGACCTGGGTGGAGACAACGAATCTTTCAATCATCGCCCGTTCCACGAGATCCTGCGCAGCACGCTGCTTCCGGGGATCGTCGAAGACGTAGGCGTAAACCAGAACATTAGTATCGACGAAGTCGGGGCCGTTCATTTGCGGGACCGATCGTACAGGTCTTCCCGTTTCCACGTTCTTGTGCCCAGACTGAACTGGAACTGCTTAAAGCTCTCTTTGAGTGCCTCCAGCTCTCTGCGTTTCCGGCCCGATTTCGCGTGCTCGGCGGCCAGTTCTTCCAGGTAAGCCCGCACGAGCCCAGCAAGAGTAGTATCGCGTTCGATGGCGATCTTCCGGGCTTCCTTGACCAGGTCCTCGTCAATGGAAAAGGTTATGTTCATTGACCCATAATACGTGAAACCCTTATTATGTGCAATCTTGGGTAGGCAAGAAAAAGACCGCCCTTTTCGGGCGGCCCTTAGAATCCATGAAGCAGAACTCGGAAAACCGAGAACTAGTCTCCCGCCACCGTCTCCCCTACTTCTTCGCTCTTCTTCGGCGCTGGGGCAATTCCAGTCGGCTGAGCGATCGCACCCGCGATCGCGCCCAAAGGAATGAATCCACCTTCGTTCGAGGTTGCCGGCTTCTCTTTCAGTACAACTTCGCGATAGAGCTGGGCCATGCGGGCGTCGTAGGCGGCGTCGTTCTTAACTTTGTTGTTTTCGGCCTTGGTGTCGCGAGCGCGCTTCTTCTCTTCGCGAGCCGTCTTCGCGATTCCCAACTTGTCGAGATCATGCTGCACCTCGTGGGTGACGATTTCCTCGCGGAGATAGAGAGCGTGCTCTTTATCCTCCATCTTCACTTTTTTGCCACCAGCGAAAATCTCGTGACGTCCATGCTCTTCGTACCACTTGGTGAGCGTTGAGGTCATGTGCATCTTCTCGATGATGTTGCGCCAGCCCACGCCCGTGTTGTAGGCGCAGAAGCTGATCTCGCCTTCCTGCGTGGCATAAGGAATAATGCACTGCTCGGTGCGGCGGAAGTCGTAGTTGAACAGATCCTGGAACCACATTCCGGCGATAAACAGGAAATTCCAACGATCCTGGCGACGCTTCATCACGTCGTCAATCGTGCGGTCCGGACCCACCTTGCCATAGTTCTTTCCTGTGGCGTTAAAGTTCTTATCGAACTTCCTCAGCAGGTCGACCATCTTGAAATGCGTTGGCGATTGGAACGGATCGTAGTTCTTCATCAGGCACAACGCCATCCCGAACGCTGTCCAGAACTTCGAACGAGCGGCATCGTTGACCTTGGCAATGTCCTTCGCGAGTTGATCACCTTTGAGGAAAGCCGTTACCGGAACCGCTTCTTTCGTCTCTTTATCGATCATCATCGCCATGCCCGTGCCGCAATTCGGATGGCATCCGCAAGAGAGCTGGCCCCAATCGTTGTTCGCATCGTTGGAGTGCAGAACATCGGCCCAGTCGGAGAACGTGCTCATGAAGCTAATTGGGAACCAATCGCGGGTCGGCTCGCCAAATCCAGTTTGATTTTTAACGTCGTGCGCCAGGTGCGCCAGCGTGTAACGCTGCGCTTGCCGGCGCTCGTCGGTGATGGCTTCGTCGCGGCCGGTGAAGGACACCGGCTGGAATGACAGGAAGCCAATCTTTTTCGGATTGTCGAGCGCGAACTGAATGATGCGTCCGACTTGTTCATTATTGATTCCATTCACAATGGTGACGACCGGAACAATCTCGCAACCGGCTTTGTGCAGGTTGTCGATGGCCTTCAATTTCACGTCGAACAGATTGCCCACGGCGCGGTGATCGTTGGCGGCATTGCCGATGCCGTCGAACTGCAGGTAGGCATAACGCAATCCTGCTTCAACCGCCTGCTGCGCAAATTCAAAACTCTTCGCAAACTCGATGCCGTTGGTCGCGGCCTGCACGCTGTTGTAGCCGACTTTGCGCGCATAGCGAACCGCGTCGAGGAAGTACGGCGACAACGTCGGCTCGCCGCCGGAGAACTGCACCGACATCTGGCGTCTCGGCTTGATGGTGATCGCGTTATCCAGAACGGTCTTGATTTCTTCCCAGGTCAATTCGTGAACGTAGCCAACCTGATTGGCGTCCATAAAACAGGGATCACACATCATGTTGCAACGGTTGGTCAGGTCAACGGTGAGCACAGAACCGCGTCCGTACTTCACTGTGGACGACCCGTGATGATGCAGCTTTTCGTCGTTGTGCGCACGGATGTCGCGGCCGGGGAAAACGTCTTCGAGGTGCTTCGAGAATTCGGTGTCGATCGACATCAGGTCTTCGAAGTGACCGTGCTTCTCGCAATCTTTCACCATCCAGATCTTGCCGTCGCGCTCAACGATTTGAGCCTTGATTTCTCCAACCTTTTCGTTCATCAGAACGTCAACGGGAAGATGGCCGTCGAGAATCTGTTGCCGGATTTCCGGCACGCACTTCGGGCAAAGCGAATCGGTCGAACGCGGCCAGCCAAGCGGCGGCTTCGACTTTTCCCACGACTTGAGCAGAGGCTTATCGGACCACTTCGGAGTCGGCGACTGATTCGGAGCAACGCGGTTGAGGCGTGAAAAAACTGCCCATGCGCCCGTAGCGGCAACGGTCACGGCCTTCTCAACGTACTTAATCGGCTTATGCATTCGAATCTCGATCTCCTTAGGATTCCTGGGATTCAGTGTTCCTTAATTGACGCCCAAAGCAACTCTTGTTCCCTGCGAGCAATCTCGACGTGCAGAGAATCAGCAAAAAAGTGATCTCCACGAAGAATACAAGCTATTTCGATGCGTGGAGTTGCTCAGAGTGATGCTATTGAAACCGTAGTGTTTAGGCACGAAGAAGGCAACGAAGGGGAGAAAAACGGGGTTAAGCGGGGAATTGGGGCATTTTTCGGAGCTAAGTTATTGAAAAGATTAGGGGCAGTAGTGAGCAGTCGCATTCAGTTGTCAGCTTTCGAGTCAAAGATGTGAATTCCTACCTCGACGCGAACTCGCCTAGTACAATTCGCGGAGAATGCGGATGTTCCAGCGGCGCATTCTGAGGAGCATTCTTGAGACGCACGCTGCTACTCATCTTTCTTGCTTCGGTTTGGCTGCTGAGTCAAACTTCGCTGGCCGCGCCTCCCTCCGCAGCAGGCATCGAACTCCCGGTGACGATGCGGCAAAATGTAATTGCTGGAACCACCGCAGTCGGAACCAAAGTCCAGGCGAAGCTTACAGCTGCCACCTTGGTCAACGGCGTCGTCATCCCGAGCAATGCGATTCTCTCCGGAGAGGTGACCGAATCCGTGGCCAAATCTGCCCAGGGTCCGTCGCGCCTTGGCATTCGCATCGACTCGGCACAGTGGAAAAATGGATCAGCCGAAGTGAAAGTCTACTTGACTCCTTGGTATTACCCGCCTGCGCTCATCTCAGGAGACTCGTACAACTCAGCAGTCCACGGCGCGCTCGAGGTGTCGCGAGGCCGAGGAACCAACACTCCGCCCGCCAATCCACAACCGACATTTCCCGAAGACGCCTCCGGCAGCACCCGTTCTTCCGAGCCGGAATCGAGCGCGCCCCCGCATCGCGTCATGATGAAAGATGTGGAATCGACCCGCAATCCGGACGGATCCGTCACCATCATCTCTCAACGCTCCAACCTGAAACTTGACAAGCAGACAACCTATGTCCTGTCGAGCATCGATTTGCTCCCGCCTAAGTAACCACTAGCGAATAGATGAGTGCCTTCCGTAATCTTTCAGGGCCAAAACTCTCTATGTACTCTTATTCATGCGGTCATAACTTCCTTGACCGCTACTGCACCTTCTAGAGTTCCACCCTAACGCTTCTATCTAACTAGGGCACGCGTCTATGTCTTCTTCTCTATCTGGACCACCGACTGCAACCCCGCCGTCTTCGCGAGCGGCTACGGCTGGCGCTGCGGCGGCCGCTGCCCCGGCACCGGTCGCGCTTTCTACCCCGGCATTGCTCGTCGCCATGCTGAAAGCTTCGCCGCGCATCAGCGACCTCTTCTTCACTCCGGGCAGACCACCGCTGGTCGAAATCAGCGGAAAGCTTACCCAGGCGGGGACCACGCGCACTCTAGGCACAGAGGACACACGACGCATTGCATCTGACCTGATCGGCGACAACCCGCACGCGCTCGAAAACCTGAAGGAACGCGGGTCATGCGACGTCTCTTACAGCCTGCCCGGGTCCAATCGTTTTCGCGTCAACGTCTTCATGCAGCGCGGTACGTGCGCCGTCGTGATGCGGGTTATCCCTGGGAAAGTTCCGGACCTCGATACGCTCAACCTGCCGGCCGAACTCGCAAAGATCGTCGAACTGCGCAACGGCATCGTGCTCGTGACCGGCCCCACCGGATCAGGAAAGTCCTCGACCCTCGCCGCCATCATCGACAAGATCAATAAGGAACAGTACTACCACGTCCTCACCATTGAAGACCCCATCGAATTCCTTCATTCTCACAAGAATTGCATCGTGCATCAGCGCGAACTGCATAGCGACACGCCGAGTTTTGCTCTCGCCTTGCGGGCTGCTTTGCGACAGGCTCCGAAAGTAATTCTGGTCGGCGAAATGCGCGACAAAGAAACCATCGAGATCGCCATGGAAGCCGCTGAGACCGGCCACCTGGTACTGTCCACACTCCACACCATCGACGCCTCGAAGACCGTCGAGAGGATTGTCGGTGCCTTCCCGATGTCCGAGCAGCATACCCTCCGCAACCGCCTGGCAAAGAGTTTCCGCTACATCATTTCGCAACGTCTTATTCCACGTAAGGACGGCAATGGCCGGGTAGCCGCGATCGAAATTCTGAAATCGACTCTGCGCACACGCGAATACGTAGAGAAAGGCGAGATCGAGGGCAAAACCTTGCTCGACGCGATGCGTGTCGGAGAGCAAGAGGGCATGGAGACTTTCGATGGCTACATTGAGAAACTCATCCGCGAGGGAGTCATCGATATGGAAACCGGGCTCGCCTACGCTACCAATCCCGGCAACCTCCAGTTAGATCTCTCTGACCTGAAGATGGATGCCGAAGAAGAGGCCGACCCCCTACTCGAGAAATAACCTTCGAAGCAACTTACACATCTCGATTCACGCCTTTCCCAACCCGGACCTGTGCCTCTTTAGAAGCACACTGAAGAGGCACACCGAAGCACGGACGGGCCACTGTCAACAAATAAGCCATTCTGCTAGACTTCCGCTGTATCCCGAGTCTGGTGAGACTTAAACACACCTTTGAAACTCTAAGAAGCAGCGAAAAAGAAGCAGCCAACGGGGCGGATCTGGCCGATTAAAACGAACACCTCCCAGCCGGCTTGCATACGGGTGAGCCATGGCATTGCACCCTGGGGAAGCTAAGCGGCATTTCCCGCAAGAAGCGTCAGTCCCGCTGGACTCAATCCGCCGGGTCCTCGAAGCAGACCCGGACTGGTATCGCGATCTCGTCGATCACAGCCGCGACCTGTTCTGCACTCACGACCTTCAAGGTCGATTCCTCTCGATTAATCCCATTCCAGCGCGCCTCCTCGGCTACACGATTGAAGAAATGATGTGCCGACCGATGCGCGAGTTCGCCCCTCCACAATACCGCGCGCGCTTCGACGACTATTTGCGCGAAATCGCAATCACCGGTGAGGCCAGCGGCCTGATGTCGGTCTTGACGAAATCGGGAGAAGAACGAATCTGGGAATATCACAACACACTGCGGAGAGACGGGGTCCAGGTGCCGGTTGTGCGCGGGATCGCGCACGACGTCACGGAGCGCGTCCGGGCCGAGGAGGCGCTGACCGTAACCAACGATCGGCTCTTAAGAACCACGCAAGAACAGGGACTGCTGATCAAGGGGCTAACCATGTTCCGGGCGCTGCTCGATCATTCCAATGACTCCATCATTGTGGTCGATCCTCCGACCCTGCGCCTGCTGGATGTGAACGACCGCGCATGCATCGATCTTGGTTATAGCCGCGAAGAGCTGCTGGCACTGACCGTCCGGGACATCGATCCCGACTTAACCGAAACGTGGCGCGCGCAGGTGGATCGGCAGTTGCAAGAATCGGGCTTCGCGGTCATGGAAAGAATGCATCGACGAAAGGATGGGACCACTTTTCCCGTCGAAGTAAATCTGCGCAATGTGAAGCTGGAACGATCGTACGGAGTGGCGATTTCGCGCGACATCACTGAGCGCAAACGCGTCGAGAGCGCACTGCGCGAAACCAGGGCACGAGAGTTGAATCGAGGCAAAGAACTGGAGATGGTGCTCGATGTGGTGCCGGTCCCGGTCTTCATCACGCATGATGCCCAGTGCCGGCGCATCACGGGCAATCGCGCGGCTTACGAACAGATGCGACTGCCCCGTGGCACGAACTTTTCTAAGAGCGGGCCTCCCGCCGAACAGCCTGCTTTCCGAACGATGCGCGATGGGATCGAGATTCCCGCCGACCGGTTGCCCATGCAGCTGGCCGTGGCGACACAGGAACCAGTCTATGGCTGTCCGGTAACTTTGGTATTTGGGGATGGAACAGAGCGCGAAACGGTGGTGAATGCGGTTCCACTGCTCGATGAGCACGGCAATCCGGCCGGGTCGGTGGCCGCGTCGATTGATCTGACGGAACTGAAACGTGCCGAAAAAGCGCTACGCGAAAGCGAACTCCTGTTTCGAACCGTCTACGAGCGCTCCCCCATGGGTATTGCTCTCGTGGATTCTCAAAGCGGCAGTTTCCTGCAAGTGAATCCGAAGTTCTGCGAAATTTCCGGTCGCACGGAAGACGAACTCCGCCGCTTAACGATTCAGAACATCACTGACCCCCGCGACATGGATGAGAGTGTCGACGCTCTTCAACGACTGGCCGGCGGGGAACGGACGGATCGCGAGTTTCAAAAACGGTATGTGCGCCCCGATGGATCGGTGCGCTGGGTCAGCATTCTGCCCGTACCCATGGGGACTACCGGAGAGACGCGACGATGGCACATGGCCCTGGTCCATGACATCACCGAACGACGGCAGGCCGAGGAGGCGCTGCGCGAAAGCGAAGAACGGTTCCGGGTCGCGCTCAAGCATTCTCCGATTACGGTTTTCAACCAAGACCGGGACTTGCGCTATACATGGTCCTATAACTCGCTGCTGGCCGGCAACGGGGGCGAGGTCACGGGAAAAACGACCTACGATCTTCTCGACGCCGAGGAGGGTCACCGCAGCGCCGACGTCAGACGGCGAGTGCTCGAAACCGGAGTCGGGGCGCGCCATCAAGTGCAGGCCGATGTTGGTGGCGTAAAGCGATATTTCGACGTAACCATCGAACCACTCTTCGACGCCACGAATAGTGTCATTGGACTTACAGGCGCAACCATGGACGTGAGTGAACTTCGCGAGGCCACCGAGGCTCTCCGCGAAGCTAAAAAGAAACTCACGGAAGAGAAATTTTATCTGGAACAGGAAATCGATACGGAACTGGGATTCGGCGAGATTATCGGACAGAGCAAACCGCTCCAACACGCGATGGAACAGGTGGGAAGAGTGGCGTCGAGCGATGCAACCGTACTGCTGCTCGGCGAGACAGGAACGGGCAAGGAACTGGTTGCGCGCGCGGTCCATCGCTTGAGCTCGCGAGCTAACTCGAGTTTCATCAAACTGAATTGCGCCGCGATTCCGTCGGGACTGCTGGAGAGCGAGTTATTCGGCTACGAAAAGGGCGCATTCACCGGAGCGATCAGCAAGAAAATCGGACGCCTCGAACTGGCCGACAAGGGAACTTTATTTCTGGACGAGATTGGGGAGATTTCGCTCGAACTCCAGCCCAAACTGCTTCGCGTTCTCCAGGATCAGGAGTTCGAGCGGCTCGGCTCAACCCAAACCTTGAAGGTCAACTTTCGATTGATTGCCGCCACCAACCGCAATCTTGCCGACCTCGTCCGCGACAACCAGTTCCGCAGCGATTTGTATTACCGCTTGAACGTATTTCCGATTTCCGTGCCACCGTTGCGTGAACGGCGGGAAGACATCCCTCTTCTGGTGGAACATTTTGTCCAGAAGTTCGCGCAACGGATGAAAAAATCGATCACCAGCATTCCCACGAAGACGATGGATGCGCTGATCGGGTGGGGATGGCCGGGCAATGTTCGCGAGTTAGAGAACTTTATCGAGCGATCGGTGATTCTCACGCAAGGTTCGGTGTTAGTGGCACCCTCCGGCGAACTTGTATCCGTGAAAACGGAAAAGAAACCGCTCGACGAAAAGAGTCCGGATCAGACGCTGGCGGCCGCCGAGCGCTTCCATATTCTGCGGGCGTTGCAGGCAAGCCATGGACAAATCGGTGGGATACGAGGCGCAGCCAGGCGTTTGGGATTGAAGCGCACCACTCTGCAATCGAAACTGAAGCATCTGGGAATTGATCCGCGTTCAACGCCTCTCGGGCGTTAGCAAAACGCGGACCGCCCTCCTCTGTGTACCTTGCATGCATCTTTCGCCAGATGCTTATGCTGGTCAGTTCGGTTACAATCCTCGCGCGCATGAACCGTGAATATAACAAGCAATACAGCCATGAACTCGGCCGCGACATGGAGTCCTTGGTCTATGGACACGCGGGGCAGCCCATACTCGTTTTTCCCACATCTAGGGGCCGTTTTTTCGAATACGAAGATGCCGGAATGATCCGGACGCTAGCCGGGAAACTGGAAGCGGGCGAGATTCAGGTGTTCTGCGTGGATGGCGTCGACGGCGAAAGTTGGTACAACAAAGGCGCGCACCCTGGGCAGCGCATCTGGCGCCACGTCCAATACGAGCGTTACATACTCAACGAATTTCTGCCTCATCTGAGATGGAAGAACTGGGCGCCGCAAATCGCGGTCACCGGATGCAGCTTTGGCGGGTACCATGCCCTGAATTTTTCCATGCGCCACCCCGATCTCGTCTCAGCGTGCGTCACCATGAGCGGGTCGTTCGACATTAAGAGCTTCCTCGACGGCTATTACGACGACAATGTCTATTTCAACAATCCTCCCGACTATCTGGCTAACGCGGGCGACGATTGGTTTCTCAGCCGGTACCGCAAGATGAAGATCGTCCTGGGGTCGTCGGATTGGGACATGTGTCTGGACGCCAACGTAAAAATGGCAGCGATTCTCACCGCCAAGCAGATTCCGCATTGGCTCGACATCTACGGAGACAACAGCAAACACGATTGGCCGCTCTGGCAACGAATGGCAGTGAAGTATTTCTAGAGCAACGCAGTTGGCTAAGGAGAATGGCAGTGAAGAAAATCGGAATCTTGTTTGGCATGGAGAACACTTTCCCCCCTGCTCTCGTCGAGAAGATCAACTCGATGAATGTCGAAGGTGTCAGGGCGGAGTTCGTAAGTATCGGCGGCATCCGCATGGATGAGCCGAAGAAGTATGACGTGATCGTCGACCGCATCTCGCAGGACATTCCCTTCTATCGCGCCTACCTGAAGAACGCCGTGTTGCAGGGAACGATCGTCATCAATAATCCCTTCTGGTGGACGGCTGACGATAAATTCTTCAACTACGCGCTGGCACACAAGATGGGCGTGGCGATTCCTCCAACGGTCATCCTGCCGCATCACAAACACCCGCCCGATACAACCGATAAGTCGATGCGCAATCTTATCTTTCCGCTGAATTGGGACGAACTGTTCTCTTACGTCGGATTTCCCGCATTCCTGAAGCCCTACGCCGGGGGTGGCTGGAAGCATGTTTATAAAGTGCACAATCCGGACGAGTTCTTTCACAACTACAACCAGACTGGCGATCTCTGCATGACTTTGCAGCATGGCGTCGAGTTCGAGGACTACTACCGCTGCTACGTTGTGGGCCAGGAAAAAGTACACATCATGAAGTACGATCCGAAGGCTCCGCACCACGAACGCTATGTAAAAGGCAACCCGCAGCCACCCGAGCCGTTGAAGCAACGGATCGAGAAAGACGCTCTGTCGCTCTGTCGCGCTCTCGGCTATGACCTCAACACTGTCGAGTTTGCCGTCGAGGATGGCGTACCTTACGCGATTGACTTTATGAACCCCGCTCCTGACGCGGAGATCACCTCGGTGGGCCAGGAAAATTTCGACTGGGTGGTCGATGCCGTGGCTGAGATGGCGGTGGAAAAGGCCCGGAGCGACGAGAAGCCTTATACAGAAATGCGATGGGCATCATTCTTGAGTGGACCAGGCGTAAGCGAGCCCGGTCCAGGCGGACCCAAATGGGTCGATCTTCGGACTCCAACTCCGAAGACACGAAAAAAGGCGTAACTCCAGCTAAACAATTCAGGGGAGCGAAGTCTCCCCCACCTCTACACCCGTCGCCCAATTGGTATACTAGAAAGGCTTCTGTCAGCGTCTATCCCGCCTGGCAGCTCTGGATACCGCGATGAAACCTACATTCACGCTAGGAATCGAAGAAGAGTATCAGACCGTCGATCCCGAAACTCGGGATCTGCGATCGCACATCCACGCCGAGATCATCGAAAAAGGTCGATTGGTTCTGCAAGAGCGAGTGAAGACGGAGATGCACCAGTCGGTCGTCGAAGTCGGCACTTCGGTTTGCGCGAATATCAAGGACGCGCGGCAGGAACTGAAAACTCTGCGCCGGCATATGATCCACCTCGCCCGCGAGAATGGCCTGCGGCTGGCTTCGGCGGCGACTCATCCCTTCGCCGATTGGCGGGTGCAGGAACTGACTCCCGGCGAGCGCTACAAAAATATCGTCGAAGACATGCAGCTGGTCGCGCGTGCCAATCTGATTTTCGGGCTCCACGTACACGTTGGCATCGAGGACCGCGAAACCCTGATTCAGATGATGAATCATGCGCGCTACTTTATTCCGCACCTGCTCGCGCTATCGTCGAATTCTCCCTTCTGGCTGGGCATGGACACTGGCCTGAAATCGTATCGCTGCAAGGTGTTCGACAAATTTCCGCGTACGAACCTGCCGGATTATTTCCCCAGCTGGGGTGAGTACGAAAATTACGTCAAACTGCTGGTCAAGACCAACTCCATCGACAACGCAAAGAAAATCTGGTGGGACATGCGCCCACACCCGTTCTTTAACACGCTGGAATTCCGCGTGTGCGATTTGCCGATGCGGGTGGAAGAAACGATTGCGCTCGCGGCGTTGATTCAGGCGACGGTCGCCAAGTTGTATAAGTTGCATTCGCAGAACCAGGGATTCCGCCTCTATCGCAAATCGCTGCTGATGGAAAACAAATGGCGCGCAGCCCGCTACGGCATCAACGGAAAATTGATCGACTTCGGCAAGCAAATGGAAGTGGATGAACGCGATCTGATCGAAGAGTATCTCGAGTTTGTCGACGATGTGCTCGATGAACTCGATTGCCGCGAAGAAGTGGAATATATCCGCACCATCATGAAGATGGGAACGGGCGCGGACCGGCAACTGGAAGTGTTCCGCAAGACCGGCGATATGAAAGCCGTAATGGACTACATTATTGAGGAGACTGAAGTGGGCATCGCCGAAGACAACGCGGACCGCATGCCCACTGCCCGAGCTGTTTAGCCCGGCTTGACGAAAATTTTGATGAATACTTCTACGAACACTGCGGCCTACCCCCATCGACAACTGAACCAGGTGCCTTTTGATCCCGAGCTTACGCCTGGAGCTCGCAATGCCGTCCGGGTATGCCTGCGGGTGCTGCCGACGGAAAAGGTTACCGTCATTACCGACGAAGTGTGCCTGGAAATTGCCGCTGCCATCGTGCACGAACTCGATCAAATTGGCTGCCGCTACCAGACCTGGGTGCTCGAAGATGTGGCGCCTCGTCCGCTGACCGATTTACCGCTGCCCGTCGCCGAGGATCTCGAGACGAGCCAGGTCAGCATCTTTGCGGTCTGCGCCCAAACCAACGAATTGAAATCACGCATGCAGATGACCGACATCGTGAACAAAAACAAGATTCGCCACGCTCACATGGTCAACATCAAGAAGCAGATCATGATGGAAGGCATGCGCGCGGATTTTCTAAAGGTCGACCGCCTTAGCGCAAAGGTGATGGAGATTGTGCGCAAGGCAAAACAGGTTCGCGCGAAAACGCCCGCAGGCACCGATCTGGTAGCAGATCTGAATCCGAACTACCGCTGGGTCAAGACCAGCGGCATCATCAGCACCGAGAAATGGGGCAACCTGCCCGGCGGCGAGATATTCACCACACCCGGCGAGGTTAACGGAACATTCGTCATCGACGGCGTCGTCGGCGATTATCTCTGCGAAAAGTTTGGCGATCTCAAAGCGCACCCCTTGACCATTCACATCAAGGGAAATCGGTTGATCGAAGCGCATTCCTCAAACAAGGAACTGAAAGACGACTTCTGGGCCTATACCCACAAGGATGAAAACAGCAATCGCGTGGGCGAGTTTGCCATCGGCACCAACATCGAACTCAAGGATGTGATTGGCGCGATCCTCCAGGACGAAAAATATCCCGGCGTCCACATCGCCTTTGGAAATCCTTATGGCGCCCACACCGGAGCAGAATGGTTTTCGTCTACCCACATCGACGTTGTCGGACGGAAGTTTGATATCTGGGTCGATGACGAGCAAATCATGCGCGGCGGCCACTTTTTGATTGAAGCGTAATTGAAGCCTGATCGAAACTTAGTTGAGTGGCTCTCGCGTCACTCTCAGTCTATGATCCCCTGCTATGATCCCCTCCTACCGCCGCGACTTCAACGCGCGCTTCACCCAGGAAAAATACGAACTTCTGCGCCGCGAACTGGCGACCCGTTGCGGAATGGAAGTTCCCTTCGCGGTCTGCGAGACTCCATGCTTTTTTCCGAACGCGCTCGTCGAGCGCATGGGGGAAGACGGCAAAGCGCTCATCCGCCAACTCGTCGACAACCCGGAATATCTCAAGCGCTCCGAAGCTTCGATTCCGGCCGAGTTCCGCGTCCCCAACGAATCGCCGCATCCGATGTTTGTTCAGGTCGACTTCGGATTGGTGCGCGACCAGGCGGGTGAGTTACAACCAAAACTCGTTGAATTGCAGGCCTTCCCTTCCCTCTACGCCTATCAACCCGTCCTGTCGCAAGCTTACGTCGATGTTTTCGGCCTTGATCCCCAGCTCCGCTACTTTCTAGGTGGGCTCGACTCGACCGCATACAAACGTCTTCTACAGGATGCGATTGTCGCGGGACACGATCCCGCCAACGTCATATTGATGGAGGTGCATCCCGAGGAACAGAAGACGCGTCCCGATTTCCTCCTTACGGAACAGATGCTCGGCATCCGAACCGTCTGCATCACCAAGATTCGCAAAGAGGGCCGAAAACTTTATTACGATGAGCCCGGTAAACGCGTTCCGATCGACCGAATTTATAACCGCACCATCATCGATGAACTCGAACGCAAAGGCATCAAGCTGCCATTCGATCTTCGCGACGATCTCGATGTGGAGTGGGCCGGCCATCCAAACTGGTATTTCCGCATCAGCAAATATTCCATCCCCTACCTCAAGCATCCATCGGTGCCGCGGACATGGTTTCTCGATCAGCTCGCCGAGTTACCCGCCGACCTCGAGAACTTTGTCCTCAAGCCACTGTATTCCTTCGCCGGATTGGGCGTCGTGATCGCACCCTCGCGCGCCGACATTGACGCCATTCCAGCCGCAAAGCACGCCGAATACATTCTCCAGGAGCGCTTGAATTTCACCCCAATCGTCGAGACTCCGCACGGCGCAACCAAAGTTGAGCTGCGGATTATGTATGTCTGGCTCAATGAACTCATTCCCGTGCTGACCATCGTGCGCATGGGTCGCGGACTGATGATGGGTGTCGATCACAACAAGAACATGAAGTGGGTCGGATCGTCGGCCGCGCTGGTCAGTTAGCGATGTTCCTGTCGCGAATGGTCGGCTGGCAAGCCCGCTACGTCCGCACTGGACGCATGCGCCGCTCGCAAGATAGACAAATGAACTGACCTCGCCGGAAGAGAGCGCGCCCGTGAGTCTGAAAGTGAACGTTTCAAACTGAGGGATTTTGATGGACGCTCGCGTCGAGCTGAGCAATCTCGTTCGCTAGCGCTGGTTTAAGTTCTCAATCGCTTTGCGGAGAACCTCTTGTCGCTGAGGTCCTTTTGCATTAGCGGCGTCGACTACGGTCTGTCCTTTATTGTTTCGAATAGTGAGGTCAGCGCCATGTTCGATGAACAGCGGTATGGCACTATCATCGACCGTAGTAAAAATCGGTGTCTCACCATCCTTATTACGTGCATTCACATCTGCGCCTAGCTTCAACAATTCTTCTTGAACCTCAGTGAGGTATGTTTCATGCAGCGGCGTATTTCCATCCTTATCGCGTGCATTCACATTTGCACCGGCTTGTGCAATCAGACGTACGCATTCCGCGCGCGCTCCATCTCTATCTCGATAACCTGATTCTCCAGCAGCGAAAATCGCGGTCTTTCCCTCGCGATCTCGCGCCTCGAGTTTCGGGCTGTACCGAAGGACCTCGCGCAACATGTCAGGATTCCCCGACTCCGCAGCATAGATCAGGATGCTCCCCGCACCTTGCTCCCCCAAGGTCATGCCGCCACTGCTTCTTGTCACCGTCATTTTGCTGAGGTCGGCATTTGGATTTGCTCCGTAGGCAACCAACGCTCGCACGGCCTCCACGCTTCCTGAGCGAGCAGCACCCACGAGAGCCAGGTCTTTGTCGCCTTGATCGTTATTACTCGCCCCCGCGTCAATGAGGGTTTGTAACGTCTCCAAATGGCGACTGGCTGCATTGAGCCATCCCACCGCTTCAAACGGAACACCTTCGTGTTGTCCTTTGGGCTTTGGGGCTGGGATGGGCACCAGCGGCACGCCTGCTTCCAACAACTCCCGCACCGTCGCGGTCGTTCCACGACTCGCTGCTTCCTTCAGCATGACTTGTGCTTCGAAACTCTTGAAGTTGAACTTCTCCGCCTGTAACGCCTCGACTAAACCGTCGCCACCCTCGATCCATCGCTCAGTTCTTGCAACCGTATCAACCGCATTTTCCAGTTCTGTCACGACCGCTGGCATTCCTTCCCACGAGCCAACGTAATCCTCAACTTTTTTTGTGTGGCCGTCGATTTCGATGGAGAGCACGTACGAAGGGTTATCTGTCACACTCGCCCTGTAGCTGGGATCCATAGAATAGAAGTCTGCCGCGACAAATCTCTTCGCAAGCTTTCGCACTTCGGCCGCGTCCATCGTATCTGTATGTGTTCCTGAAGCAACCACGAAACCACTTCTTCCTTTGAAGACAATGCCATCTGTACTAACCGTGACAGTATAGGAAGGGCAAGTGCCGAAGCATCCACTCCTCTCAAGAGTGATCGCAACTTTGGAATCTCGCCGAAGGGCGGGCGCGGCCACATGACTCTTTGGCAGTCGTTCTGGAGGAACCAAGTCGATATATTCCTCGACCTCCGCCGTGACCGCTTTACCGTTCGCTTCGAATGGTGTGAATTTCCACCGCCGCACCTCGCCTTGCAGTTGCGGCCAGAGTTTCATGATTCCGGGGTCGCCCGCGGCGTCGCTCTCGAGCACGTCACCGGTGGGGGATACAGTGAGCGTGAGGCGAAGCTGATTAGAGCCCGAGCGTACACCTTCAACCGGGATGGTGCGACGGTGAGGTTCAATTTCATGTGTGCGGGCAACGTCATAATCATATGAGGGGTATGCAGGTCGCTTCTCGTCTGACGCCCACAAGCATAGGCTGGCTAAAAGGCACGTGAGAGCAACAACGGTTCGGTTCATATTGCGATCAAGCACCATAGTGGTTGAGACACCGGCTGTTTATTCTCAGTTCCAAGATTCTACCTGTTATCGCAATACAGCTTGTGGCAACCGAGAAGATCAATATCTAATAAAGCGCTCTGAGGGCGCCCCTTTCCCCTCCGTTCGGTTGACCCCGCTCAGACGACCGCCTACCATTGCGCCTTCGACGACTGGCTCGATCTGCCCGCTCATCGAAACCCGCGGATTCACCGATGACTCAGATCTCGAAGCGCCCAACCAACACCTTGCTGTTTGCGGCCGACATGGCTGGCACGCTTATTTTCGGTATCGAAGGGGCCGAGGCCGCGATCACCGGCAACCTCGACTTGCTCGGATTGATGGTACTGGCCTTTTCAACGGCATTAGCCGGTGGAATTTTTCGCGACCTGCTGATCGGCGCCATCCCACCCAGTTCACTGCGCGACTGGCGCTATTCCGCAATGGCCTTCACCGGCGCGGCCATCGTCTTCTTCATGTACAAATACGTCCAGGGAATTCCCGCCACTGTGATTCTGGTTCTCGATGCGGCCGGTCTGGCTCTGTTTGCTGTTGCTGGAACGGAAAAGGCGTTGATGTACGAAATCCATCCATTCATCGCCATCTTGCTTGGAACCATCACCGGCGTCGGCGGCGGCACGGTGCGCGATATTCTGCTGGCGCGCGTGCCGAACGTTCTACGTTCCGACATCTACGCCACCGCCGCCATGGCGGGAGCAGCGCTAATGATCGCGGCCCGAAAACTAAAAGTCCCTCACACTTGGGCCGCAGTCGCCGGTGGAACGTTTTGTTTTGTCCTGCGCTTGGTCAGCGTCTGGAGGCATTGGAATCTGCCCAAAGTCATAGCCCCTTGATCGCGTCTCATTCTCTTCGCGGTCGCATTCCAGGTCCCGTTCTCGGTTGACCCAGCCACGTTGACCGCCTACCATTACGCCTTCACGGACGAGACACCTTAAATCCGGCGGTAGAATCTACAATCAAGAGCATCAGTAACTGCGACGGCCTCGGATAGGAGTGTCCGACCCATATTCACCAAGCATGGAGATGATCGGCCAAACCGTATCCCACTACCGCATTCTGTCGAAGCTCGGCGGCGGTGGGATGGGAATCGTCTATGAGGCGGAGGATCTCCGCCTCGGCCGTCATGTTGCGCTGAAATTTATCCCCGATCACTTGGCCAAAGACCAGCGCTCACTCGACCGTTTTACCCGTGAAGCACGCGCTGCCTCGCAACTCAACCACGCCAACATCTGCACCATCCACGATATTGAAGACAACAACGGCCAGCCCTTCATCGTCATGGAAAAGCTCGAGGGCGAGAGCCTCAAGCAGCGCATCCATGGCAAGCCGATGGAGATCGACGACCTGCTCGACATCGCCGTACAGGTCGCCGATGCGCTCGCAGCCTCTCACGCCAAGGGAATCGTCCATCGCGACATCAAGCCGGCAAATATTTTTCTGACTCCGAACGGACAGGTAAAGATTCTCGACTTTGGGCTCGCCAAACTCGCCAAGGATCAAAGCGTCGGCACGACCACGGATTCGTCGCTTGAAGAATCGCTGACCCAGGTCGGAGTCATCCCCGGCACAGCCGTCTACATGTCGCCCGAGCAAGCGCGCTCCGAAGATCTCGACGTGCGCAGCGACATATTTTCGTTTGGCGTCGTGCTGTTTGAAATGGCGACCGGCAAAAAACCCTTTACCGGAACGAACGTCGTCACAACTCTGCATGCAGTAATGAATTCGAAGCCCGCGTCGCCGCGCTCCATCAATCCGGAAGTCCCGCCCGAACTCGAGTCCATCATCGGGAAAGCGATGGAGAAGGACCGCAATCTCCGCTACAAAAACGCGACCGAGATGAAGGCTGACTTGGTCAAGCTCAAGAAAGGCACGGAGCCGACACTCCGCAGTGGTCTTCGTCAAGCGACGGGCCTGCACCTCGCCACCAATACTTTTCAGAAGAACCAAAGCTCGGCCCTGAAGTGGATCATCGTCGCACTGGCCGCCACGCTTCTGACGCTTGTGGTCGCAGTCGGGGCATGGTGGCTGAAGCATAAGAACCTGGCCACGCAGGCGGGCAGCCGCACGATCGCCGTTCTTCCCCTGCAAAACATAAACAATGATTTCGAGAGCGAGTTCCTTCGCTTTGCTTTGGCCGACGAGATTTCGAACGCGCTGACGTCCGCGCATTCGCTCGAAATTCGTCCTTCGGCCGTCACTCAGAAATATGCCAGCGGCGTAACCGATCCGACACAAGCCGGTCGCGAATTGGGCGTGGACACCGTGGTCACCGGCCACTTCCTCCGTCAAAACAAAATGGTGATGGTCACGCTCGAGGCCGTCGAGGTAAAGAGCAACAAATTGATCTGGACCGGCCGCCTCAACGCGCCGGCCGACAACTTGATCTCCCTGCAAAACCAGATGACCCGCAAAGTTAGGCAGGAACTCGTGCCCGCGCTGGGTATCGGTCGCGGCGCGGTTGAAAACAGCAGCGTCCCAGCCAACGGCGAAGGCTACAATCTATATTTGCGCAGCGTGTCGATGGCGCACGACGGCGCCACCAATAAAGATGCGATCACAATGCTCGAGCGAGCCGTTGCCCTCGATCCAAATTACGCTCCAGCGTGGGAAGCCCTCGGACGGCGCTATTACTTCGACGCAATTTACTCCGGGGGCGGAGCCGCCGGATACCAACGTTCGAACGCTGCCTATCAGCGCGCCCTCTCGCTCGAACCCGCTCGCGTCAGCGCCGCCGGATATCTCGCGACCAATGAAGTCGAAACGGGGGACCTCGATAAGGCTTATAACGACGCCGAGGCGCTGGTCAGGAGGCGGCCTGACAATGCGGTCGCGCATTATTCACTGGCCTACGTGCTGCGCTACGCCGGATTGCTCGAACCGGCCCAGCAGGAATGTGACCAGGCCCTGGCCATCGATCCGGCCAATTACAACTGGCGGTCGTGCTCGTTTGCTTTTTTCGAGCAAGGGAAATCGAACCGTGCTCTCGAGTATCTGAAAATCGACGCTGGTTCGGAGTGGACAAACGCCGTTCGAGTGACCGTCCTGATGCGTCAGGGAAAAACCGAAGAAGCGAAACAGGCCGCCGAGCAAATGCCGCAGAACGGAATGTGGATGCGAGGATTATTGCAACCTTGCCTCAACAAAGCGCCGCAAGCGGAAATCCATCGCCTGGCGGACTTGGCGCAAATCGAGCTATTGCCTGAGCAAGATCCGGAACTGAAATACTACCAGGGTGCGGTGCTGGCCTCGTGCGGCGAAAAGCAGGCCGCCTTCGCATTCCTGCGCAAAGCTGTCAGCGAAAACTACTGCGCGCACCAAGCGTTGATGTCCGACCCCATGCTCGTGAACGTCCGCCAGGATCCGGAGTTTCAGCAAATTGTGCAGGCTGCCTCAGACTGTCAGAAAAAATTCGCGGCGGCACAAGGAGTGCGCTAGCTTCCAACATGGCTGGGCCGGGACGTGGGAATTATTTGATCCTTTCTTCGGGGAAAATCCATCAGATGGGCATGTTTAGAACGCTGACAAAGTACGCGCGCCAGGTCGTGCGTAGCGAGGTGGGGACCGCGATGGTTGGAACCACGATGGTGCTGATCGGGTTCTCATGTTTGGCTGCAATACCAGCAGTGGCGCAGCGCCTGGAGACGCCTGCCGAGCACAAACCTGCTCCCACCGATCATTATTATGACTCTCTCCCGCAGGAAACCGGCGCGGCCGGTTTGAAGCTCATGTTGCGCCGACTGAACACGACGGCGCGTCTGATGCAAGTCGATGCTCATCCCGATGACGAAGACGGCGGCATGTTGACGCTGGAGGCTCGCGGAAAAGGCGTTTCGGCGTTGCTCCTGACCCTGACCCGCGGCGAAGGCGGACAGAACAAGCTCGGCAGCAATCTCTTCGACGGGCTCGGCCTCCTGCGCACGCTCGAAGTGCTGGCGTCGGACCGCTATTACGGCATTGAGCAGCGCTTCTCGCGCGTCGCCGATTTTGGATATTCGAAAACTCCCGAGGAAACTTTTCAGAAGTGGCAGGGCCACGACATCGCGTTAGGCGAAATCGTGCGGGTGGTTCGCACTTTTCGTCCGGATGTTCTGGTCGCGCGCTTTTCCGGCACCGATCGCGATGGCCATGGACATCATCAGGTGTCCGCGATCTTGACCAGAGAGGCATTCCGCGCCGCCGCCGATCCCAAGCGTTTCCCTGAGCAGATCGCCGAGGGACTTCAACCCTGGCAGCCGAAGAAACTCTACATCGGCAACGTGTGTGGCTTCGGAGCCATGACCTGCGATTCCTCTAACTACACGGTGAAGCTGAATACCGGAACCGTCGATCCCGTGCTGGGCACGTCCTACATACAATTTGCGATGCAGGGTCTGCGCCATCAGCAGTCTCAAGGCGCCGCCAACTGGACGGTCGATCCCGGCGACCGCTTCACTTTTTACAAGCTAGTCGATTCCCTGGTCGAAACTCCGCAAGGTAAAGACAAGGATAAGGATAAAGATAAAGACGGCCATGAGCGCGATTTCTTCGACGGACTCGACACCTCCATAACCGGACTGGCCGCGACTCTTGGAGATGAAGAACAGAAGGTGCCATGGCTGCGCGGCGAACTCTCGTCGCTGGCCGGGGAAATAAAGCATGCCACGGAAAAAAGCGAAACGGATTCCGCCAGCGCCTCTGAATCTCTTTGGAAAGCGGAGCAGATTCTCGACTCCACGATCGATCGGCTACAGACCAGCGCAGTCTCCGACGCCGGCAAACAAACTCTGTTAGCAATTCTGCAAACCAAGCAGCATCAGGCAGAGATCGCGGCGAATCTCGCTTCCGGTGTGTCGCTGGAAGCGACCGTGACTGCGCCCGGTGATCGCGATCAGTCCGGCCCCGGCAAAACGCTTCCGTTCAAAGATGCTCTGACGCTGGTTTCTCCCGGACAGTCATTTCAGGTGACCGCTAAACTCCACAACGGTTCGGATCGTGCGCTCACCATAAGCGGTGCCAGGCTCGAAGGCACGCAAGAAGAACAATGGGTGCGCCAGGCTGATGCCGGAGAAATGACGGTCGCACCGGGCCAAAACTACTATGCCAATTTTGCGCTCACAGTTCCCGCCGATGCGCCCGCGACTCGGCCCTACTGGCATCGCGACAATCCTGAAACCGACGCTCTCAACACGATCGACGATGAACGTTACCGCACGTTGCCTCTGCCTCCTCCGCCGCTGCATGTTCGAGTGCAATACGACTTCGTCGAGAGCGGCAGATTTCATTCGCCTGCCCCGGAACCGATTCGGAATCGACACGCGAAAGAAGCTCACTCGGCGGGAATTTCCGCGACCGTGTTCGTTCCCTACGTGGACGACTCCGGTGTGCGCAATAACGTACGCAATAAAATGCCGCTCGCGATCGCCCCTGCGTTCTCGCTGACCCTCGACCCGGGAGAGCAGGTTCTACCCGACGGAACGGCCAAGGCCGACGGCAGAGAGATTACGGTGAAAGTCGGCGTGCAATCGAACCTCACGGGCGCGCCCAGCGGCACCTTGCGGCTCGAACTCCCGCAGGGATGGAAAGCCGATCCCGAACGCTTGCCCGTTGCGTTAGCGAAACGTGGCGACCGTCAAGAGTTTACTTTCAAAGTATTGCCCGGCATCCTGCAAGAGGGGCGCGTCGATGTTCGCGCTGCCCTCGACGCAGGGTCCCGAAGGTATAACGAAGGATACTCGCTCGTAACGCGCGAAGACCTTCCATCCGCCTACTATTACCAACCCGCGCAACAACGCATCAGCATCGTCGACGTGAAAGTTCCGAAAGATTTGAAACTCGGTTACATCATGGGTGCGGGAGACGACATTCCGACCGTGCTCCAGCAGATCGGGATCGATGTAACCGCGATTCCTGCCGACAAACTCGGCTCCGAAGACCTGGGCAAGTATCAAACCGTTGTCCTTGGCATCCGCGCATATGACACTCAAAAAGATGTGATCGCGAACAACAAGCGCCTGCTCGATTATGTCCAGGCCGGAGGGCGACTCGTCGTTCAATACAACGCCGCGACGGGAGATTTCAACAGCGGCAAATTCACCCCATATCCCGCGACGCTCAGCCGGGCACGCGTTTCGGTGGAAGAAGCGCCAGTGACAATTCTCGATCCCGCGAGTCCAATCTTCCATTCGCCAAACGAAATCACGCAAAAAGATTTCGAAGGCTGGGTGCAGGAGCGTGGTCTCTACTTCATGTCGCAGTGGGATAGCAACTTTACTCCGCTCCTCGAATCTCATGATCCCGGCGAAGGCGAGCAAAAGGGCGGCCTGCTCGTGGCGCACTACGGCAAGGGCACCTACATCTACACGGGTTACGCATTCTTCCGACAGTTGCCCGCGGGCGTGCCCGGAGCGGTGCGGCTATTTGTGAATTTGGTGAGTGGGCGTTAGTCGATGGTCGTTGGTCGCTAGTCGCTCGGGGTCGTTGCCGACGACGAATCGAGTTCACCCGGTACGAAGTTGTTTGCCAACGACTAACGACCATCGACCAACGACAGTTCCCACGACTCTCTCATGACAATTCCCGCCGAAGCCTCGCCCGCCGCCAAACCGCAACTCGTCCGCGGCATCGGCCTCGGCTCCGCGACCGCGCTCAACATGATCGACATGATCGGCGTGGGCCCGTTCATCACCATCCCGCTGATCGTAACCGTCATGGGAGGCCCGCAAGCCATGCTGGGCTGGGTGCTTGGAACAGTCCTCGCCATCTGCGACGGCTTGGTTTGGGCTGAATTGGGCGCGGCCATGCCGGGCTCCGGCGGGTCATATCGTTATCTGCGTGAAATCTACGGACCCGACAAACTGGGCCGTCTCGTCTCGTTCCTGTTTATCTGGCAGCTTTCCTTCAGCGCTCCTCTGTCGATCGCATCGGGCGCAGTCGGCCTCTCGCAATACGCCTCCTTCCTCTTTCCAAAACTGGAAACGGTATGGTCCTCCCGCACCGGGTCGCTGAATCTTCCTCTGCTCGGAACTCTACAACTGTCATGGGTCGTCATGCCCGCGACCTTCGTGGCGATTGGCGTCTGCCTGTTGACCGCATTCCTGCTCTACCGCCGCATCACCGTGATCGCGCGCCTCACCAGGCTGCTCTGGGCCGGAGTCATGGCGACCATCGGATGGATCATCTTTGCCGGTCTCACGCATTTCAACGCGCACCAGGCGTTCGATCTTCCTCCGGGCGCATTTTCGCTTTCCCCGGCCTTCTTTCACGGACTCGCCGGAGCCATGCTGATCGCCGCCTACGACATCGGCGGATACTACAACGTCTGTTTCCTCGGCGATGAGGTCAAAGATCCCGCGAAAAATATTCCCCGAGCCCTCTTGCTATCCATTCTCTCCGTCGCCTGTCTATATGTAGTAATGAACGTCAGCGTTCTGGGCGTGATTCCCTGGCGTGAAATGGTGCACGCGGGCGCTGCCAACAGCAAGCTCTACGTGGTCTCAACCATGATGCAGAGAGTTTACGGACACGGAGCAGGGTCCGTGATTTCGGTTCTGGTGATGTGGACGGCATTCGCTTCCGTATTTTCGTTGACGCTCGGCTATTCGCGCGTGCCCTACGCCGCGGCGCTCGACGGAAATTATTTTCGCGCCTTCGCCAAAGTCCATCCCGTCCACCAAATCCCATATGTCTCTGTGCTCGCCCTGGCTGGAGTCGCGGCGCTGTTTTGCTTTCTTCGCCTGGCGGATCTGATTTCGGCGCTGATCGTAATTCGTATCGTTCTCCAGTATCTGATGCAGGCGATCGGAGTGATCGTACTGCGCATACGAAGGCCAGACCTGCCGCGCCCGTTCCGCATGTGGCTCTATCCTCTGCCGGCTCTGATTGCGGCTCTGACTTTTGTTTTTATTGTGATCTTTCGCGAAGGATTCTTGCGAGAGGTCCGCTACACGGTTGTGATTCTGGTCGTGGGGATTGCGATCTACTCCGTGCGAGCATGGCGGCGCGGTGAATGGCCGTTTGGCGAAACGTCTTCGGTCGCTGCTCCTTAGTCGTTAACTTCATGGCGGAAATGATCAAAATGCCGATAGTGGAACCCCTCGCAGGCCGGCGCACGGTCTCGCCCTGGGCCCCACTCGGCGAGCCCCTGTTTCGATCGCTCTGGATTGCGTCCGTCATTTCCTACACCGGCACGTGGATGCAGAACGTCGGCGCCGGATGGCTGATGATGCAGTTGACTCTCAATCCGCTAATGATTGGATTGGTGCAAGCGGCCGCCTCACTGCCCGTGTTTCTGGTTATCCTCCCCGCGGGCGCACTCGCCGACATGGTCGACCGCCGGCGTTTCCTGCTACTCGCGCAAGGCTGGATGGTACTGGCCTCAGGCACGCTCGGCATCCTGACGCTGACCAGTTGCGTCGGACCCTGGGTACTGCTGTTGTTTACGTTCCTGCTGGGCTTGGGCGCGGTGATGAACGATCCCGCCTGGCAGGCGATCACTCCCGAGTTAGTACCGGCGAAACAGCACGCTTCAGCGGTCGCCTTAAATTCGGCGGGATTCAATGTCGCTCGCGCAGTCGGCCCGGCCTTGGGCGGCATTGTTGTGGCCGCTGTCGGATGCGGCACTACGTTTCTATTGAACGCACTTTCGTTCCTCGGCGTGATCGTATTCCTCTACCGCTGGCAGCGTCCGGTCGAAGCGCCGCCGAAACCTCAGCGTGTGTTGTCGGCAATTGGCGACGGGTTTCGCTACGTGAAGCAAAGCGGACTGGCCAAATCAGTACTGCTGCGAACCGGAACCTTCAGCATCGCCGCCGTGGCCATGCTCGCGCTCTTGCCCATTGTCGCGCGTCCCTTCGGCGCCAGCGGATACGGCGTGCTGCTCGGCTGCTTCGGACTCGGCGCTCTGCTCGGGGCCTTAGCTCTGCCGCGGTTGCGGGAAGAACTATCTGTCGACGGCGTAGTCGCCGCTGCGATCCTGATTTTTGCCGGCATGACATTCGCTGCCGGCCGCACCGGGACATTCGCACTGCTGTGCGCGGTGATGCTGATCGCGGGTGCAGCGTGGATTGGAATCCTTGCCTGTCTGAATGTCGCAGCACAGACGATGTGCCCTTCCTATGTTCGCGCTCGCGCTCTATCTTTTTACTTGCTTGTGCTGCAAGGAGGCATGGCGATTGGCGCTACGCTGTGGGGCGCTCTTGCCAACAAAATCGGCGTTCCCGACACGCTGGGCACCGCAGCCGTCGTGCTGGCACTCGGAGTCTTTGCCCTCCGCGGACACCGCATCACCGCTAACGAACTGGACCTGACACCCGCAGTCGTGAGAGATTGATCCCGCTCATTCTATCGATCCAAAATCGACCTGATTCGAAATCAAACAGGAGGCCAGATGAAGAACATGATGAAAACCGTCGGCGCATTCTTCCTATCAACGCTCTTGCTTTGCGGGTTCACTCTCGCGCAGGGAGAAAAAGAAAAGAAGACCTCGACGCAAGTGCTCGACAGCGGAATCAAGACCATCGAAAGCGACTTCGTGCCCGCCGCCGAAGCCATGCCAGAAGACAAGTACGATTTCGCTCCCACCAGCGGCGACTTTAAGAGCGTTCGCACCTTCGCTCAACAGGTCAAGCACGTGGCGGCGATCAACTATCTCGTCGGAGCCGCGATTCTCGGCGAGAAGCCCCCGGTCGATACCAATGAGGAAAAAGGCCCGGACAGCATGAAGTCCAAGGCTGACATCGTTAAATTTTTGAAAGACTCTTTCGTCTATGCGCACAAAGCGGTCGCATCGATCAACGACGCCAATCTCCTCGAACCGATTGCCTCTCCCTTCGGCAAGGAAAAAACCACGCGGCTCTTTCTAGGTAACGTATTTGCCTGGCACGGCTTCGATCACTACGGCCAAATGGTCGTGTATCTGCGCATGAACGGAATCGTTCCTCCCGCCAGCCGAGGATAGAAGGTAGAAGAGAGAGGATAGCTTCGCTCCAAAACGAAATGGGCTGCCCCATCCTTGCGCGCTCTTTGCGCAAGGGTGGGAGCCCGTTCCCCGGGTCGCCGCCGCCAGCCCTCCGCTCAGTTTCCATTGAAGCGGCTGCGGATTTGTGTTATTTCAAAGAGCCTGGTTTCACTGATACCCAAGAGAGAGTTGAGGAGGGAAAGCCAAAATGTGCTTTTCAGCGGCGGCAAATTTTGTAGGTAGCGGAGTCTTAGCCACCGTCGGTGTCGTCACCCTCACTCAGGTAAAACACCGCCGCGAACTTCTCTTCGCTTCTCTCCCTACTCTTTTTGCGATTCACCAGTTCATCGAAGGCTTCGTGTGGCTCGGGCTGGATGGAATGCTGTCGCCCAAGATTACGCATAATATGGGCGCAGCCTTCATGCTCTATGCGCAGGGCCTTCTTCCATTTCTATTGCCATTGAGCGTGCTTCTATTTGAGCCCAACGGAAAAAGCCGCCAACGCATGGTGCCGTTCCTCGTCGTCGGCACCCTGACGGCGCTCTATATTCTGTGGGCGCTGGCCGCGTACCCGACCGAGATTTCCGTCAAAGGCAACAGCATCGTATACATCAATCAGGCAACCAACAACACCTATGTCGGGTTCCTTTACGTCGTCGCGACCTGCGGATCGCTTCTCTTCTCAAAAATCAGAGACATGGTGACCTTCGGAATCGCGAACATGGTCATACTTCTGACCGTGATGGAGGTCAAGCGTTACGCATTCACTTCGCTGTGGTGCGCCTATGCGGCAGTGGCGAGCCTCATCATCCTCGCGTACTTTTGGAAGAGCAGCAAAATCCGTCCACTGCAGTACGCCGCGCTGTGGTAGGTGCGCAACAATCTGTTTCCTGGTTTATTTCTTGCTGGTTTATTTCTTGAAGATTATTTCTTGCTAGGCGGATGATGCTTTTTCCAGTCGACGCCATCGCGTCCTCCATGCTGCGCAATCTGCGTGAGGATCAGCTCGGCTGCAAGCCTGCGTTTCGTAAGATGCGCAGCGATTCGCTGCCTCGCCCTCTTCGCCGGAATCTTAGGATCTAGAAACACCAGCACTGACGGTCCCGCTCCGCTGAGCGCAGCGCCGAGAATCCCGCTTTCGCCCGTCAGTTCTTTGAGTGCAGGCAGCAGCGGTGAGAGCGGCGCGCGATACGGCTGGTGAATGCGGTCTTCCAGCGCCGACGAGAGCAGGTCAGGACGGTCCTGCGTAAACGCCGCCAGCAGCAACATCGAATTCTGAATATTCGTGACCGCATCGGCGCGCGAATACTGAAACGGCAACACACGCCGTGCCTGCTCGGTCGAAAGCGGCGCATCCGGAACTGCGATCAAGAGCGGCCACTTCCCCTTCGGTTTCACCTCGACCACTTGCGCCTGCACCTGATTCGCCATGCGCGCCACGGTAAGCGCGCCCATCCAGCACGCAGACGCATTATCAGGATGATGCTCGCGCATCGACGCTTCACCAACGATGCGATCATTCTTCCAGCGTAGATGACCAAAATGCACGGCGAGCGCAATGCCAGCCAAACGCGCAGCTGCCGATGACCCGCAACCGCGCCCAATCGGAATCTCGTTTTCCAGATGAATGCGCAGTGGCGCAATCTTGCGATTCTCCGATTCGAGCACCTCGCAATAGGTCGTGACGATGAGGTGGTTCTCCATGCGTCCGACAATCTGCGCGTCGCGCCCCTCAGCCGTCACAAAGAAATCAGGCGCGCGTTCGGCCCGCAAACGGAGATGGAAATCCAGCGCCAGCGCAGCCGCGTCAAACGCCGGCCCCAGGTTGGCCGAGGTTGCCGGCAGCGCCAATCGCAACGAACGGTCTAACGATGTGGGACGTGAAGGCATAGGTTAAAAGAACAACTCCTCGACGGGGAAATTCACCGAAACCATAGAAATGAAAGGCTTTAGGTCGGATCGCCCGGAGCAGAATCCCAATTCATCGGCATCGACGAGTGAACTGTGTTTTATACACGAAGTTGGGGCGGAGTGCTACGAATTTCTGTTTATGCAAGCCTATGCAAGAAAGACTACTTTTCGCGAAAGATGTTGAGATCGGCAATCCGCTGTCGGGTGACCCTGATCAAGCACATCGTTCGGGCGTTTGGTCCGCCACTCCCCCCTCCCCATAAGCCATATTCCGCTTTACATTGAGCGTCTCGGAACTCGATCCATTTTTGTTCGGCGTCCTTAAAATTGGCCACGTCTTTAGGGGGGTATCGCTCAGCGATTTTCAGAATTGCTTGATATGCGACATCGAGTTGAGCCTCAACTTTTTCATGGATCTTTGACAAGCAGACAGATGTGTCATAGGTGGTGCCATCACACTTGGTCTCCTCTTCCTGTGCGGTTGCCGTCGCCAGCAAGAACGTTACTCCCAGGAACGGCACTCCGATGAAAAGAACCCAGGACTTCATTCACCCTCCTCCTACAATTCTTCCGCTTGTTCGAGCGCTGCAATCACCGCTCGCAAGTCAGCATCGAGAACAACGGGAGCGCGTTGAAGCGACTTCGGAATGTCGGATGCGTCACGCGTTCCCTCGAATAGCTCTCCCCGATGAAATTTGATGGTGAAGTCGGGATCTTTCAGCACATGCCCAGTCAGGATCAGCACCACGGTCTCGCCGGCCTTGACGAATCCCTTCGCGCGCAACTTCTTGAGCCCTGCCAGCGTGACCGCCGACGCAGGCTCGCAGCCAATGCCTTCGCCGCCGATCTCGGCCTTAGCGATCGCAATTTCAACTTCGGACACCTCCTCGACCTCGCCACCCGTAGCCTCAAGCACTCGCAAAGCCTTCTTCCACGATGCCGGATTGCCAATGCGTATCGCGCTCGCCAGCGTGTCCGCCGTCATGGGTTCGAGTTTCTTGCCCCCAAACTCACGCACGCTGCGATAAAACGGATTCGCCCCTTGCGCCTGAATAATCGAAAGCTTCGGCAATCGCGAAATCAGTTTCAGCTCCAGCATTTCAACGAGCGCCTTGCCAATCGCAGAACTGTTTCCGAGATTACCGCCCGGCACGATGATGTGGTCCGGCGGATCCCATCCCAATTGTTCGAGAAGCTCGATGGCCGCCGTCTTCTGGCCCTCGATGCGATATGGATTGACCGAGTTCAGCAAATACACCGGCTTCAGCCGGACCAGTTCATTCAAGATGCGCACGCATCCGTCGAAATCAGTCCGCAGTTGGCAGGTGAGCGCTCCGTAGTCGAGCGATTGCGAAAGCTTGCCCCAGGAAATTTTTCCTTCCGGAATCAGCACCAGGCTGTGCATCTTGCCGCGCGCGGCATACGCAGCCATCGACGCCGATGTGTTCCCCGTCGAAGCGCAAGCCACCCAGCGGAACTTACTCTGGTGCGCCGACGAAGCCGCAAACGTCATGCCCGTATCTTTGAACGAAGCGGTGGGATTCATCCCCTGATGCTTGGCATAAAGCTTCTCCACGCCGGTTGTGCGCGCACACCGAGGCATGTGATACAGAGGCGTGTTGCCTTCGCGAAGCGTGATCACGCTCTCTTCAGGAATGTGCGGGAGAAGTTCGCGAAAGCGCCAGACTCCACTCTGGTCAAGCAAATCGCGCCGGGCTAATCCGACGGACGTCCTTCGGCTGAGCCATCGCGATTTCAACTCTGCTGGATCGAAGCTCCACTCGGGAAAGAAAAATTCAAGCAGGTCGCCACATGCGTTGCAACGGAAATCCTGCGCGGCAGAATCAGGCGTAGCGCCACACGCGATACAGCGCAGGCGGGACGTTGTTCCAACAGTTTGATTCGTCGGCAAGTTGTGATCCGGTAGCGGAAGCAAGACCGCTTCCCTGACATGATACGGCACGATTGTTTCGCCAACGACGAGGAGTGTCCGCGCCACGCCGACCTATCGCAGATAGGCGTCCGTCTTGTTGATCCAGTCTGCGCGGGGAGGGTCAAAAATATCAAGGCTCACCGTATCCTCGAGCGCTTCCGCAGAGTGCGGCATGTTAGACGGAATCAGCAGAACCTCGCCCTCCCGAACCACGATCTCTCTGCCGTCAATGCCAAACTTCAGCGTACCTCCGACGACATAACTGATCTGCTCATTGTGATGGCTATGCTCGGGAACAACGCATCCCTTTTTTAGCAGGACGCGCGAAAGCATGATGTTCTGCCCGACCACGAAGTGGCGGCCAAGCAGCGGATTCAGCGCCTCAACCGCAACCGCGCTCCACGGGATGTGCTGCAGTTCAGCCTTCTTCGGTTTGCCTTTCAGGATTGTGAACTTGAGGGCAACCTTATTTTTCGATTTGCGAATGGACTTCTTCTTAGAACTCTTCTCTTTAGAACTCTTCCGCTTTTTCATCGTCGGCTTTTTCATAATAATGACCCTACCGCGGAGACCGCTTCACTGCGGCTCCCGCGCCAATTCCGGACTCGGCACCGAATCCCCCTCCAACTGTTTATGCCGCGCTGCCCGTTGCTCGTTCAGCATCTTCGTCGCGGTCGCCAACTCGACGCGACCTTCTTTCTCGCGTCCCATGCGCACCAGCACCTGTCCGCGCAAATAACGCGCGCTGGCATGCCCCGCGTCCAACCGGATCACATGATCGAGTTCCGCGAGCGCCGCCGCGTAGTGCCGCTGTTGCTCCTCAACCTTCGCCAGCCCCATCAGCGAATCAATCCCATCCGGATTCACCTTCAACGCACTGCGATAATTCTTCGCCGCTTGCTCCGCGTTGCCCACCGTCGCCTCCAGACTCCCCAGCTGTTCATAGCTGAAGGGCACGTCTGGAGCGAGCGCAACGTCCTTGTGAAATTCGTCGCGTGCGCGATCATAATCCTGCTTGTGCACGTAGGCGAGTCCCAGATTGAAGTGGACAAACGCAAGCCTCGGATTCGCTTGCGCCGCCGCCTCCAATTCTTTCACCGCATCGTCGTACTCGCCGCGATTCAAGTGCGCCTTGCCCATCAACAAACGAAATTCCGGAGAGCCTTCCCCAATCTCAACCAGTCGCCCCGCCGCCTTTTCTTCGAGCGCCGTGTTCTTAGCTTTGTAGGCTGCGATATCGAGCACGTAGAGATAATTCATCTGGTCCGACGCTTGAGCCCACAAAGGTTCGAGCGTATCGATCGCATCCGTCCAGCGATCGTTGAAAAAATAACAAAGTCCCAGTAGATAGCGGGCCTGAAACGACTCGGGCGCCTGCCGCACCACCGACTCAAACGGCTCGATGGCGCGCAAAAAATCGTTCTGCCGAAAATACGCGAGCCCAATATTCAGCCGGATCCCCGCAATTTCCGGAGCCAACTTCTCCGCCTTGTGCAGATCGGTCAGAGCCTGCGGCCACTGCTTGCGCCGCATATGAATGACGCCCAGATTGGCATAAGCTCCCGCCACGCCAGGATCGATCGCCAGCACCTGGCGGAAATCACGCTCCGCATCATCGAGCTTACCCGCGTGCAGCGCCGCTTCTCCGGCAGCAAACAGTTTTTGCGGATCGCCCGGTACCTGCCCCGCAACCGTCCCCGCCTTAGGCGGAGCCGCGCTCTGTGCACTGATTCTCGCGGCAACGCCGCCGCAAAGAAAAATCAGCAAGAAAGCCGCCCTGAACCCGCGCCAACTTGACACTCGATTCATCGTCCTGTAGTGTCCGCCAGCAAGAGACTGAAATTCAAGGAGTCCATGGAATCTGGCGAGAAGCCTACGCGAAATCCTTCCTCGGCGAAATCCCGCCGCGCCTCCGAACCCGCCCGCAAGAAGTCGAAATCGGCAGCCGTCACCATCCGCGACGTAGCTGAACGCAGCGGATTCTCCTCCGCCACCGTCTCCATCGTCCTGAACAACGCCCCTCTGGCCCGCTACATTCCCGACACCACCAAAGCCCGCATTCAAAAAGCCGCCCAGCATCTCGGATACCGTCCTAATCTTTTTGCCCGCTCTCTGCGCGGCCGTCGCAGCCACACCGTCGGGGTCATGGTCTTCGACATGACCGACCCGTACTGCACGCTTGTTTTGCGCGGCATCGAGAACACTCTGTTTCAATCGTCCTATCTTCCGATTCTCACCGACGTACACAACGAACGCAGCCGCTTCGAGCGTTATCTTGAGATGCTGCTCGATCGCCGCATCGAAGGCCTGGTCGTCCTCGCCAATTGGCTGTTCGTCGACATCAACCTCCTCGCCGATCTCGAGAAGCACAACATTCCCACCGCAACCGTAGGACGCGAACTCACGAACGACAAGATCAGCTCCGTGATCGTCGACAACGCCGAAGGCACCCGCGCAGCGCTTGAACACCTCCATTCCCTCGGCCATCGCAAGATCGCTTTCATCCGCGGCCCTCACCAATTGTCCGACACCGAGCCGCGATGGCGTGGCGTGCGCACCGTTGCCCGCGAACGCGACCTTGAACTCGATTCTCGTCTGATCGTCGATCTACCAGAATCTGGAGATCCTCTTTCAAGTTTTGAACAAGGATACAAATTAACGGAGGAACTCCTCCATCGCCGCCGTCCCTTCACTGCACTGATGGCGTTCGACGACATGACCGCGTTTGGCGCGATCCGCGCGCTTGGCAAAGCCGGGATTCGCGTTCCCGACCAGGTTTCCGTTGTCGGCTTTGACGACGTATCGCCTTCAGCCATCTACTCTCCCGCGCTCACCACCGTGCGCCAGCCCATGGAAGTCATGGGAACCGCCGCCGCCACAATCGTCCTCGAAGCCATCGACGCCGGCTTAGAAAAAAAACCGATCCGAACCATTCACCGCCGGATCGTTCCTGAATTAATTGTTCGCGAGTCCACCCAGAGAGTAAAGTAGCTGAAAAGAAGTATTTTCTCTTGACAGAGTCGAACTCCTGAAGCAGTATTGATACGTTTTAATAGAGGCATTTTACCGCTTTTTGCCCTGAAATGCCGTCATGCCACGAATCGCAGCGTGGTCTGGTTTAAATCGGTGAGTTGAAATCGGTGAGGGAGCTATCGATGAAAATCCGTCTCTTCTGTGGAATCGCTGTACTGCTCGCAATGTTTTCGGCAGTCAATCTGTTTGCCCAGGACACCGGCGACATCACCGGCACCGTCCGCGATAACACCGGAGCCGTGATCCCCGGTGCCGACGTCAAGATTATTGGCACCGCAGGCGGCGTCCAGCGAGACACGACCACGAACAATGACGGCGGTTATCTGGAAGCTGGACTGCCGGGCGGCACTTACAACATCATCGTCAGCTCGAAGGGCTTCAAGACATTCAAGGGCAATGGAGTCGTATTGCGCGTAGGTCAACGGGCACGCGTCGATGCAACCCTAACCGTCGGAGACATCGCGACCGAGATCGTAGTACAGGGTGAAGACCTGAATCAGGTCGAAACCCAATCCTCCGATCTCTCAGGAACCGTCACTGGAAGGCAACTTAGCCAACTCCAACTCAATGGACGCAATTTTACCCAACTCCTTGGGCTGGCCCCCGGAGTGACGAACCAAGTGGGCGTAGACGATCCCGGGGAAGGTCTATCAACCGTCGCTTATAGCGTCAACGGCGGACGCACCGAATATAACAACTGGGAAATCGACGGCGGCAACAACATGGATGACGGCAGCAACACGACTCTGCTGTCCTATCCGAGCCTTGATTCCATTGCAGAAGTCCGCGTCATGAGTTCCAACTATGGCGCGCAGTATGGCAGGAACAGTTCCGGTACCGTCGAATTGGAGACTAAGTCCGGCACCAACAAGTTCCATGGCGATGTGTTCGAGTACATCAGGAACGACTATTTCAATGCAGACAACTACTTCACGGGTTTTTCTGCGTACAAGAAGAATGATTGGGGTTTTACCATCGGTGGCCCGGTGATCATCCCGCACCTCTACGACGGGAAGAACAAGACGTTCTTCTTTTACTCAGGGGAATGGCGCCGTGATCGTGTGCCCGGCGCGTTCTTCAACGTTGCCACGCCGACATGCGAAGAACGCGGCTTAACGGCCGGTGCGGGCGGTGTCGGTTGCACCGGAACACAGGCGGCTTTCGGAGATTTCAGTGCGCTCTGCCCTGGACAGGATTGCCCGATTAATCCGGCTACTGGAAACCCTTTTCCTAATAATCAGGTCCCTATCGATCCCCTTACCGTCCCCCTGTTGGCATTTTTCTCGGCTCCCACGTCTGTTCCCACCCCCGGATACGGAAATTACACCGCTGGTTTTCCGAGTCCCACTAATTTCGACGAAGAACTGTTCAAGATCGACCAAAATATAGGTTCAAAATGGCATGTCAACGTCCGCTACATTCACGATTCCTGGAACTCCGTTAGTCCGGTTCCGCTCTGGACAGATGCTACAAGTTATCCGACCATACAAGACGCTTATAACTCACCCACCACGAGTCTGATCGTACACATGACCACGACGATTACCCCAACCCTTCTGAACGAGTTTGTTGCGGGGTATTCCGCGAACCACATTGTCATGCAGAATGTGGGGCCATCGCAGCGGCCTGCGGGATACACGCTCGGCCTGTTCCAGAATGGTTTTGGAGGAAACAGATTGCCAGGCGTGATTCTTAATGGAGGCAATCAGTTCGCGGGCGGCGGAATCGGCCTCGACACCGGTTATGTCCCCAATGGGCCGGTGAATTCGAACCCGAGTTACACGTACCGTGACAACGTCTCCAAGATTATTGGCAAACATAACCTGACGATTGGCGGCTACTTCGTCGCATCCCAAAAGAATGAGATCCCCCAGGTCAATCCATCGGTAAACGGTCTCATTACGCTTGACACCAGCTTTAGTACCGCCAATACCGCTTCAACCGGGAACCCCTTCGCAGATCTATTGGCGGGCAACTTAGACTCCTTTCAACAAGCAAGTGGCCAGGGTAAATACTATCTGCGCTACAAAATCTTTGAGCCGTACTTCCAGGATGACTGGCACGTCACTCCACGGTTGACTCTCAACCTTGGCTTACGGATTAGTTTGTTTGGCACCGTGTACGGCAGATTGGATGTACCCGGCGCGGGTATCCCATACAACTTCGATCCGGCAAAATATGATTTCACACCGGGCGCTACCGTTATCAATCTTGATGGAACGGTCGGTGGAACCTACGTCAATCCTTACAACACCCTTCCCGGCCTCAACGGTTCCTTCAACGGAATTGTGAAGTGCGGGGCTGCCGGAATTCCAGCCGGCTGCGCCGCGGGGCACTTGTTCAATCCTGCTCCGCGGCTTGGTTTCGCTTATGATCCGTTTGGCGACGGCAAATGGGCAATTCGTGGCGGCTACGGCATCTTTTTCGAGCACACGAACGGCAACGAGGCAGTCGCTACCCAGTTGGAAGGCTCGCCGCCGGGAGTACAGAACCCGTCGCAGGGTCCAATCGGATCGGTTTTCAACAGCAGCGGCCAGGTTGTGACCTCCGGCTATTCCCTAGTCGGCGCGAGTCTTAACGCCGCCTTCCCGGAAAGTGGGATCGTGTCCCTTCCGAATAAACAGATTTGGCCTTATGTGCAGCAATTTCACTTCGATGTCGAGCACCAGTTGCCGTGGCACGTCGTGGGCATTGTCTCCTACGTGGGGAGCAAAGGCACACATCTAGGCACGGACACTGACATCAACCAACTCAAGTCGGTGGCCGAGCAGGGTCTCACGAATCCGTATAAGCCCGGTGAGGCCATGGGTCCCAACGATTGCACAACTGGTCAGACACCGAGCGGCGTCACCATTCCTGGCTATACAATTCCCGCTCTTTTCAATCCCAATGTGTCGCCGGCCGCCCAATATTCTGGTGCGGGTGTGAACATGTTTGTTGCCTGCGGCGGAAATGCGAGTTTCTTCCGTCCCTATCTTGGCTATGGCAGCATCCACGGCCGGTTCAACGGCGCTTCGTCGATCTATCATGGACTCGAGATGTCGGCGCGGAAAACGGTGGGTGCACTTCAGGTGAGCCTTTCCTACACTTGGAGCCACTCGATTGACGACGCTTCGTCTGCTGCGGACACAGCTCTAGACGATACTTACAACTTTGCTGCGAATCGGGCCAGTTCCAATTTCGACCAGCGTCATGTCTTCACCGCGAGCTATATATACGACCTGCCGTTTTTTAGATCCGGCGGACTCACGCATAAGCTGCTGGGAGGGTGGCAATACTCCGGGATTACGACGTTTTCAACCGGGGCGCCGTTTACCGTTTCCCAAGGAAGTGGAAACAACTCTGCGACCACGAACACGATCTCTGTTCCTGCCGACAACGCAGGTGTCGCGAACGGACTTACCACAGGGGCCTCTCGTCCAGACCTCGTGGGGAACCCAAATGGTGCAATCCCTGCGGGTGCTCTCTACGGGTCGAATTTTGCTGGACCTCTACTCGTGAATCCAGCAGCGTTTGCCGCCCCGCAAGGACTCACCTTCGGCGATACGCCTCGGAACGATGTGCGCAACCCGCATCAGATCAACTTTGATATGGCGCTCTACAAGCATTTCACCATCAAGGAAGGCATGGCGTTCGAATTCCGCACTGAAGCATTCAATGTCTTCAACCACACTGAGTGGGGCTATATCGGCGGTGGTTCGGGCTCGGCGGCCGGTAATGGTTCCTATACTGGTGGATCCAGTTCGGTTGGCTGCTATGGACCCGACGGCAACGCCGGTTACGCCGGAGCTTTCGCGGGAGATCCAAACAGCTGTGTCGGCGGCAACTTCCTGCGACCAGGGGCAACCCACAATGCGCGCATCTTGCAACTGGCGTTAAAGTTCATTTTCTGAGGTGTGCAACGCAAGAAAAATCCCGGCCCTCACGAGGGCCGGGATTTTTTTGCAGTTGATTTAATCAGCCACACTTACCGAAACCGGTGCGCCTGCGACCACCGCCAGCGCCTTCTCCAAATCTCCAATTAAATCCTCAACATGCTCTATCCCCACCGACAGTCGAATCATCTGCTCGGTTACGCCCATCGTCTTCAGCACCGCCGGATCGATCAGGTAGTGCGACGTCAGCACCGGAATCGTCACCAGCGAATCGACGCCACCCAAACTCGGAGCCAGCGTAAACAGGCTCAGGGCCTCAGCAACGCGACACGCGTCCGCACCGCTACCCTCGACTTCAAAGCTCAAAACCCCTCCGCCGCCGGCCATCTCCTTCCCTGCGACCGCATAATCGGGATGCCCCTTCAGCAGCGGATAATGCACTCGTCTCACCTTCGCATGTCTGCTCAAAAACTCCGCGATCTGCAACGCGCTCTCGTTCTGCCGCTCCACTCGTACCGCCAGCGTCTTGATCCCGCGCAACAACAAAAACCCGGCATGCGGATCCATACAACCGCCAAGCGTCGTCCGCGCATGATGAATCGGCTCGATCAAATCGTGCCGTCCCGCCGCGACGCCGCACATGATGTCCGCGTGTCCGCCAAAATACTTCGTCCCCGAATGCAGCACCAGATCGATGCCCCACTCCGCCGGACGGCAATTGATGGGCGTGGCAAACGTCGAATCAATCGCCGTCATCACTCCGTGCTTGCGTGCCAGAGCCGCGATCTTTTCCAGGTCCACCACCCGCACCGTGGGATTCGTCGGCGACTCGACATACATCAGCTTCGTATTCGGACGAATCGCCCGCTCATGCTGAGCGATGTCATTCGTATCGACAAACGTCGTCTCGATTCCAAACTTCGGCAGCCACTGCATTAGAAACTTGAACGTGCCACCATAAATATCGCGCTGCGCGACGATATGATCTCCGCTCTTGACCAGCGCAAGAATCGAGGTCGTAATCGCCGCCATGCCTGACGCGAATAACAGCGCCGCATCCACGCCTTCGAGTTCCGCAATCGCACGCTCCGCCGCCGAATTCGTCGGATTCCCATATCGCGTGTAAAAGCTGTCGGTCGGCGTGGCTCGCACCTGCTCGGCCATGTCCGTAACTTCAAACGTCGAAGTCTGATAAATCGGAGTCGCCAGTGGCCCGTTTTTCTTGTCGACGCTCGCGCCTCCGCGCACCGCCGAGGTTTCTCGTCGCAATTTTCGTTTTTTCATTTCGCAGTCTCCTGCACGCACTGCAGAATCTCGGCATCGCTCAGGGTGTGGTCACTGGTCTTGGCGCATTTGTAGATGCGCTCCACCACTTCGTCGTTCACCGGAAGCCCGCGCCGCTCCAACCAGAATAGGACATTCGACTTTCCGCTCATCGGCCCGATATCGATGATCTGTTCCAGTCCAAAATAGTGAGACGGCACACCCGAGTAAACTGCGTTCGCGAGTTCAATATCTTTCTTCTTATAAGCCTTGATCACGGCCGCCGCGTGCACTCCGGTTGCAGTGCGAAATGCGTCTTCGCCCACCACCGGATAATTCGCCGGAATCGGCACGCCCGTAGCCACTGAAACCGCTTCACAATATTGCTTGAGCTTCGTGAGATCCTGCCCGCCCCACGGAGCAACGCCCATCAGCTTCAAGTTGACCAGCATCTGATCCATTTGCGTATTGCCCACGCGCTCGCCAATTCCAAGCGCCGTAGCGTGCACGCAATCCGCTCCCGCCATGAGTGCGGCTATCGAGTTGGCAACAGCGAGCCCGCGATCAGAATGCCCGTGCCATTCGACGCGAATCTTTTCGCCGGAGGGTTTAACCACTTCTTCGATCACGAATTTCACCAGCGCCGATGCTCCCACCGGTGTTGCATGCCCTGCCGTATCGCAGAGCACCAAAGTCCGCGCGCCACATTCGATCGCGGCAGCGTTGAGCTGCTTGACCGTCTTGGGATCCGAACGCGTGGTGTCTTCGGTGACATACATCACCGCAAGGCCAAGCGAAACCGTGTACTGGACGGCCTTTTCCGTCGTTTGCAGCAGGAAGTCGCCATCCCAGCCTTCCGCATAACGCCGGATCGGACTCGATCCAATGAACGACGCCACTTCGATCGGCAGGCCAGTCTTCTGCACAATCTCGGCAATCGGCCGAATGTCGCTCTCCACCGTGCGAGCGGCGCAATAGGCCGTGATCTTCATTTTGTTCGCGACGATCTCACGAGCCAGCGCCGTCACATGCTCGACCGCGCGCGGCCCCGCTCCCGGAAGTCCGAGGTCAAGCGTGTTGATACCGAGCGCCTCCATCAGGTGAAGAATTTCAATCTTTTGTTCGATGGAAGGATCGCGCACCGACGGCGACTGGAGCCCGTCGCGCAGCGTCTCATCGGTGAGGCGCACCGGTCCAGACAAACCCGTCGCCTTCGGATCGGGCGCATTCCAGTCGTAGATGAGGTCGCTGTTCATCGCGGCAAACTGCTGCTTCGGCTATTCTACTCAGCCCTCGCGATCGAGCGCAGCCAGGAAATAAACTCGCGCATCGGGCGGCTCACAAGATGCCTGCGCGCGCGGATGTAGCCGATCCGCCGGAAGCTCTTTGTATGCAAGCGCACCAGCGTACATCCCGCGGCGTTTGAGGACGCCATCTGTGGCACCACGCTCAACCCAAACCCCGAGCGCACCAGCTCAAAAATGCTCTCCATCTGATTAGTCTCGAACACCGACCGCAGCTCTGCTTTCGCACGAGTGCATGCAGTCAGTACATCGTCGCGCAAACAGTGCCCCTCTTTTAAAAGCAGCAGCCGCTCATTCCGCAGGTCCTGCAGATTCGCCAGCGGATGCCCGCTCAATCGATGTTTTCGCGGAACCACCAGCAACAGTTCCTCGCGAAACAACTCGCTGCACACGATGTCAGCCTTGGGCACGGGCAAGCTGACCACCGCGAGGTCGATCTCTCCCGCCTGCAGCGACTGCACCAGTTGCGAAGTCGTCTCTTCTCGGAATTGCAGGTTGATCCGCGGGTAGCGGCGCGTGAAATCGCCAATCGTCCGCGCAATGAAGTACGGCATGATCGTAGGAATAACGCCAATACGCAGCGTGGCATAGCCTTCGTTGAGGGCTGCGATGCGGGTCTCGGCTTCCGCCACCTGCTGCAAAATGCCAAGCGCCATCTTGTGCAATCCCTCGCCTGACGCGGTCAGCCGCACTGATCGCCCCAGCCGCTCAAATAACGTGCTACCCAGATTTTTTTCCAGCCGCTTGATCTGCTGCGAGAGCGACGGCTGGGCGATGCCCAACTGCTCGGCCGCCTTGGTGAAGCTGCCCGCCCGAACGATCGCACAGAAGTAGCGAAGTTGGTGAAGTTCCATTCTTGATTCAATCTCTCAATCGCCCGGAGGGCCAAATTTCTTGTCATTCCGAGCAAAGCGAGGAATCTGTAGTTTGCCGCCAGATGCAGACCCCTCCCTATACTCGCGATGACAATTCACAGTATCGTCCTTGCACTTTTCCGCGGTGTTCAAGAACTTTCGTTCCATAGGATTTACCTATTTCACAAATTCATTATCGCATTTGTTGCCTATGAGTAGGATCGCGTATAGTGGGTTGACTTCAAGATATCATCACGCTTTGACGAAATTCATTTGACCTCATTCAAAGGAAAAAGACATGGCAAATCCGAAACACATGGAAAACACGCTCGCCTCTTCGTCGGGGACTGTTTCTCCCGAAGTCGACAATAAAAAGCCAGCCGAGTCCAAGTGCCCGTTCAACCACGGCGCCTCCGCTCCCACCAACCGCGATTGGTGGCCCAATCAGCTCAACCTGAGTATCCTGCACCAGCACTCCGAGCTGTCGGATCCGATGGGTAAGGAATTTGACTACGCCGCCGAATTCAAGACCCTCGACCTCAACGCCGTAATCAAAGATCTCCACGCCCTCATGACCGACTCGCAGGATTGGTGGCCGGCCGACTTCGGGCACTACGGCGGACTGTTCATCCGTATGGCGTGGCACAGTGCGGGCACGTACCGCATCGGCGATGGCCGCGGCGGAGCCGGTTCTGGCCAACAGCGTTTTGCGCCGCTCAACAGCTGGCCTGACAACGTGAACCTCGACAAAGCCCGCCGCCTGCTCTGGCCCATCAAGCAAAAATACGGCCGCAAAATCTCATGGGCTGACTTGATGATTCTCGCCGGCAACGTTGCTCTAGAGTCCATGGGCTTCAAGACCTTTGGTTTCGGCGGCGGTCGACCGGATGTGTGGGAGCCCGAAGAACTCAACTGGGGTCCCGAAGGCACATGGTTGGACGACAAGCGCTACAGCGGCGACCGCGAACTTGCCAATCCGCTCGGAGCCGTGCAAATGGGTTTGATCTATGTGAATCCGGAAGGGCCGAATGGAAAGCCCGATCCGGTTGCCGCGGCGCGAGATATCCGCGAGACCTTCGCCCGCATGGCGATGAACGACGAAGAAACTGTCGCCCTGATTGCCGGTGGTCATACCTTCGGCAAAACTCACGGCGCAGGCATTCCCGCTAACTACGTAGGTCCCGAACCAGAAGCGGCCGAGATCCAGGACCAGGGCTTTGGTTGGAAGAATAAGCTCGGTAAAGGCCATAGTGCCGACACCATCGGCAGCGGCCTCGAAGTTACCTGGACCACAACGCCGACCAAGTGGAGCAACAACTTCTTCACCAACCTGTTCACCTACGAATGGGAACTGACCAAGAGCCCCGCCGGCGCGCACCAGTGGACTCCGAAGAATGGTGCCGGCAAAGACACCGTACCTGACGCGCACGATCCCAAAAAGCATCACGCGCCATCGATGCTGACAACGGATCTTTCCTTGCGCTTCGATCCTGCTTACGAAAAAATCTCGCGGCGTTTTTACGAGCATCCCGACCAGTTCGCCGACGCTTTCGCCAAGGCATGGTTCAAGCTGACGCACCGCGACATGGGCCCTCGCGCCCGTTATCTCGGTCCGCTGGTTCCAAAAGAGCAGCAAATCTGGCAAGATCCTGTTCCCGCCGTCGATCACAAATTGATCAGCGACAAAGATGTTGCCGCTCTGAAAGCGAAGATCCTCGCTTCCGGACTGTCCATCTCCCAGTTGGTCTCGACTGCGTGGGCTTCGGCCGCGTCGTTCCGCGGCTCTGACAAGCGCGGAGGAGCAAACGGCGCACGCATTCGCCTCGCCCCGCAAAAGGATTGGGAAGTCAACCAGCCTGCGGAGTTGGCCAAGGTCCTGCCGAAGCTCGAAGCGATTCAAAAGGAGTTCAACAAGTCTCAAACCAATGGCAACAAGGGCAAGAAGATTTCGCTCGCTGACCTGATCGTTCTCGGTGGCGATGTCGCCATCGAAGAAGCTGCGAAAAAGGCCGGGCACGACATCAAAATTCCCTTCTCGCCCGGACGCACCGACGCTTCGCAAGAGCAGACCGATGTGCATTCGTTCACCGTCATGGAACCTGTCGCAGATGGGTTCCGCAACTACGTCCGCAAGGGAGTTCACACGCCAGCGGAGACGCTGCTCATCGATCGAGCACAATTGCTAAAGTTGACCGCTCCAGAAATGACGGTTCTCGTCGGCGGATTGCGCGCGCTGAATGCGAACGTTGGCCATTCCAAACACGGCGTCTTCACTAGCCGGCCCGAAACGCTGACGAACGACTTCTTCATCAACCTGCTCAGCATGAATGTGGAATGGAAGCCGTCTGCACACGAAGGCGTCTATGAGGGCCACGATCGCAAAACCGGCGCAGTCAAATGGACCGGCACTCGCGCTGATCTTGTCTTCGGTTCAAACTCCCAGCTCCGGGCCCTCGCCGAAGTCTATGCATCGGACGACTCGAAAGAGTCGTTTGTGAAAGACTTCGCCGCCGCCTGGAACAAAGTGATGAACCTCGATCGCTACGATCTTTAACCTAAACCACCTTGCCTGAGCTCGGCGGAGAATAGAGAGCGGTTCAACTTGGAAACCGCTCTCCTACTTCCGTTTTATGGCATGATTCTGTGCATGGGAACGGTGGATGCGCCTGAAAAGGGACTGATCGGAAAGCGGCTTAGGTATGTGCTCTTCTTTATCGTCCTTGCGAATGCAGTTGCCGTGCTAATCAAATATCTCCAATCACACGGCCTACTGAAATGATCCTGACGTATGTGGCCAAGTCTTTGCGGCCGAAGATCAATGCCTGGATATTGCTTGAGGAAATGCACTGGCCTGATGGCTCCCGCTCCGGTGTGCGGGAAGGACAAAGTCTCGCGGATCACCCACGACGCCAAGTCTCCGCGACCGCTGGCAACGCGTTTCACAACTCCATTTGCCTCTCCAATCCGGATCACTAGATTCTGGTCACGATTAGAAGTCCAAGCCCGATCGCAATCAGGTCTTCCGGAATGGCAATCACGATGTCGGGAACGCGAAGGCCTCTCACCAACCCGACGCGCGCGTGATAACCACCGAAGGCTCCGGCCATCGCACCGACCACGGCCACCAGCGCTGCCTTGCCAGGTGACCCGCCAGCAGCCCAGCCGACGCACGCGCCGCTCAGTGCGCCCGTAACCGCGCGCGCGATCAGTCCGCGAGCTTCAGTGCGCGGCGGGGTTGAGGGCAGTTGATCGACAACATATTCGGCGATCGCTCCGAGGATGAAGAATCCCACCGCCCAGATCGATCCCATAAACGCCAGCGGACTTCCCGACAGTTTGAGCCAGCCCAGATACGCCGCCCACGCCACCACCGCCGGAGCGGTCATCGTCCGCAATCCGGCCACCAATCCGATCCCGAAAACCAGCAACACTGCGAGTCCCGAACTCATGTTGAATCCTCCCCTGACTCCATGTGTGAACGAACAAAGTCGCACTCATCTTTCGCAAGCCTGTCGCACTCTCGCGCCTGCTCCCTTTTTCGGCGGCTCGGCTCCGCGCAACATTTTCACCGATTGCCCCCGCAATGATATAGTCTCGCGTTCGTCCGATCACTCGTCCGATCACTCATTCGAACATTGATCCGTTTAAGGGGGTCAGAAATGCTCAATACCTGGGAGAATTTCGTCGGCATCGCCCTGGCTGTGGGCGCTTCCCTGTTCTTCATGTGGACTCTGAACCGGCTCTGGGCGCCCGACTCGCGCCACGTCAACAACAACCTGATCGGCTGGCAGCTCAGTGTTCTGGGCACCACCTATGCCGTCATTCTCGGTTTCATGCTCTATACCGTCTGGAACGATTTTGGCCTCGCCAATCTCAACGTCGAAAACGAAGCCAACGACATGGCCAACCTATACCGAATTGCCGCAGGCCTGCCCGATCCGCAAAAAGGACAGATAGAAACGCTCGTGCGTTCCTATGCCGACAGCGTCACCCATCAGGATTGGCCGCAGATGGCAGCCGATCAAATCCCGGAAACCAGCGGCAAAATAAACCAGGAACTCTGGAAGACCCTGATGTCGGTTCGAGCCGCCTCTCCCACCGAAAATATCGCGCTCGACCATGCCCTCAGCGAACTCAGTGCACTGACCGAGCACCGGCGCATTCGCGTCGTCCAAAGCGCATTCCGTCTTCCATCTGTGCTGTGGTGCGTGCTCATCATCGGCGGTGTCGTCACCATCGCCTCCACGGCCATGTTCGGTTCCGCGAACAGGTTCCTCCATGCCTTTCAGGTCTTTTGTTTCTCCTTGCTCGTCGCTCTGGTGCTCCTCGCCGTAGCCGATATCGATCGCCCGTTTCAGGGTTCCATCCATGTCAGCGACTACGCTTTCCAGCGCGCGCAAACGCACATGCAGGACTGACCGAGCACCTGACCGAAGACCTGACCGAGAAATCTTCTTGACCTAACTCTCGGTCGAGGCGACCATTGGGAGAGTAGTAACTGATTTGTAATCTTGTCCGCAACCGAATTAAGGCGAAAGTCACGCGGAGATCATGGAAGAAAGCGCAAAATGCGGCAGCAACCTCAATCGAATCAAGATTTTAGAAATATAACCTTAAGAATCAATATTTTGCGGACAGAATTTCCGCAAAATACATCGGAATCGCCTGTGTATGTGGGTTAAGTCTCATATCCTCAAGACTTTGGCTATAACTCATTTATGCTCAAGACTTTGCGGCGATTTTTTCGCTAAGTTTATGATTCTAATATACCGACCCTAAAGGGGGGAGGGGGTAGTAAACAATTGATAATATCTGCCGTGCGGTCCGGTCGCAGGCGCAGGCTCCGACTCCCGCCTTCCGCCTACCGCGTTCCGCCCATCCATCCTCGACATCCTTTGCTCTTTAAGAGCAGAATGGCTGTCGGCCCAAGGGGTCAGGCAAGTCGCCAACAAACCGAATGAGCGATACCAAGAAATATAAAGATCAAGATCAAGACCGCAGGCTAGGAATGGCGCGCGACATCACGCGCCGCGATTTTCTCAACGGCGTCGGAATCGCCGTTGGGACATCCCTCGTCGGCAAGAACGCCGCATGGGCCGAGACTTTCGGCGTTCCAGGGTCTCCGCTGCCAACGGAGAAATCCGAGGAAAAATCTGCCGAGAAGTCTGCCGACTATTACCCGCCATCCAAGACCGGGATGCGCGGCAGCCACGACGGCTCATTCGAGGTCGCGCACGACCTGCGCGATGGCAACGACAGCACATGGGCTGCGCCAGTGGAAGACGCCGAGTCCTACGACTTGATCATCGTCGGCGCCGGAATCAGTGGTCTGGCAGCCGCCTACTTCTACCGCAAGTTTGCCGGACAGCAGTCAAAAATTCTGCTCCTCGACAATCACGACGATTTTGGCGGACACGCCAAGCGCAACGAATTTCAGGCTGGAAAGCGGACCTTGCTCGGCTACGGCGGCACGCAGTCGATCGAAGCTCCGGGGAACTACAGCAAAGAATCGATCGGCCTTTTGCAGGAGCTGGGAATCGACGTCCAGCGCTTCTACAAATACTACGATCGCAAACTGTTCAGCTCGATGAACCTGAGCGAGGCGGTTTTCTTCGATCGCGAAACCTTTGGCGAAGACAAGTTGGTGCCGCAAAAAGGTCTCCACTATTTCGAACTCGAATTCGGCATGGAAAATATTTCCGAGATGCCGATCGCCGAGGCCGCGCGCAAAGACCTTCTGCGTCTTCAGAACGACAGCGTCGACTATCTTCCGGGTCTCACTCCGGAGCAAAAGAAACGCAAGCTGCTCAAAACCAGTTACAAAGATTTTCTACTCCACGATGCCAAAGTCCATCCCGATGTGGTGAAGCTGTGGCAGAGCATCACGCACGATTTGTATACGGTGGGAATCGATGCTGTGTCGGCGGCGGACTGCGCGCGCGAAGGGCTTCCCGGTTTTAAGGGGATCGCCCTCCCCGAAGACCGTTCCGAGAACCCGGAAAAAGACGAGCCCTATATTTTTCATTTTCCCGACGGCAACGCGTCCATCGCCCGGTTGCTGGTGCGATCGCTCGTGCCGGGGGCGCTGCCCGGTCACACCATGGAAGACATCGTCACGGCGCGCGCAAACTATGCGGCGCTCGACGATGCTTCCTCGCCGATTCGAGTTCGTCTCAACTCCACGGCCGTAAAGGTAAAGCACGCGGGCGATCCGGCGACCGCAAAAGACGTTGAAGTCACTTACGTCCGTGCCGGACAGGCGCGCAAGGCGCGCGCGGCGAATTGCATCCTCGCTTGCTACAACATGATCATTCCTTATTTGTGTCCGGAGATGTCTGACACGCAGAAAGAGGCGCTCGCCTACGACGTGAAGCTGCCTCTTGTGTACACGAACGTGCAGATCGCCAACTGGAGAGCGTTTCAGAAACTCGGCGTGAGCAGCATTTATGCGCCGGGATCCTATTTCAGCCACATCACGCTCGATTTCCCTGTATCCATGGGGGAATACCGTTATCCGAGTTCACCAGACGATTCCTGCCTTCTGCATTTATTGCGGACGCCGTGCCGTCCGGGCCTGAATAACAAGGATCAATACCGCGCAGGAAGAGGCGAACTGCTGGGCACGAAATTCGAGACGTTCGAACGCCATGTACGCGATCAACTCGGACGCGCCCTGTCTCCCGGAGGTTTCGATCCAGCGCGCGACATCCAGGCCATCACGGTCAATCGCTGGCCGCACGGCTATGCCTACGAATACAACGATTTGTTCGAGCCGCTGGACCGGCCGGTCTCCGAGCGTCCGTGTGTGATCGGACGCCAACCCTTCGGGAGAATCAAGATTGCGAACTCCGATGCCGACGGGCACGCTTACACGAACACCGCGATCGATCAGGCCCATCGCGCCGTGCGTGAGATTGTGAAGGCAGGCTAAAATTCTCTGCGAGGGGACGACTGGTCGTCGCCGACGCGGCCAACCACAATTTCAGCGGCAAAATAATTCTCGCCTTTGATAGGGACACCCGCCATTCGCCGCAGCATCGCAATTTGTCCGACATGGGTAAGCGCGTCGGCGATGGGGCCTTGAAATAATTTCTCTTCGGAAACCGCAAGTGGCTTTCCCGAAGCGAGGTAATCGTCAAATTTTTTCAGCGCGGTGAAGAAACGCGCGCGCTCCTCGTCCCACGGCAACGGGAGCGAATCGGACCAATCGCGACGCCCTTCGGACATGGCAAGCGCCCAATCCATCAGATCGCCAATGTGCGCCAGAATCTTGGCCGGCGTGCGCGTAGCGTCAGGTGAGCCGTAGACGGAAAAGTTCGGCCCGGCACCGCGAACGGCTTTGCCTCCGCGGTAAGCGAGCGTGGCAACGGTGTGGCGTAGCAATGTGCGCGCGTCGGTCATGGTCGAATCCTCAACTCCATAATTGGCAATTTTCGCCTTCGGGGAGCATTATAAAGCGGAACGAAAAAGGTGAGATTGTGATTGGAAAACTGAAAGAGAGTGGTGGAGTTGCATTCGGTTTCAAGATCGTAGGAAAGCTGTCCGCCGGCGAACTCAAGGAATTCGAGCAACAGCTTGAATTCTTCATCGCAGAACACAGGAAGCATCCAATCGGAATTCTCGCGGACCTCACCGACATGCAGGGAGCGGAATGGGCCGCGCGCTGGGAAGACATGCGATTTCTCCAGCGCCACACCAACCATATCGCGCGCATGGCGGTCGTAGGAGCCAGTCGCTGGGAGGAAGTTGTGGCGATCGTTACCGCTGGCGCTGCCGTGCTGCAATCGGAGACTCGCTACTTCGAATCGTCCGAAATCGGCCAAGCGTGGGAGTGGGTTCGAACCGCCAAACACGCTGAAGATGCCCCTGTGCGACTGATCGCACCGGCGACGGGGATTTGGAAGGGCTATCGACCGGAGTTCGCCGATATTTGAGCGCCAGCACGCTATAGTTTTTTCCTCCACAAAGCTCCGGCGGAGCGGACACCCGCTTTCACTTTCTCGCGCAGCGACGGGGCAAATAGGAGGTCAAGGAAGCTTTCCATCTCTGCGTTAAAATTCTCGCCGTATCCAAACCACCAGATTTTCTTCATGCGAGGAAGCAGGTCGCTGTCGAGATATTTCACACGCACCATTTCTTCCAGACCCCAGCGTCCGTGCGTGCTGCCGATTCCACTGGCCTTCACGCCTCCATGCGGAGCCTCGCTGACGCTGAAACACGAAACAGCATCATTGACCATCACTGTACCGGCGTTGATCTGGCGTGCCAGACGCTCTCCGCGGCCGCGATCGCGCGTCCAAACGCTCGCGGCGAGTCCGAAATCAGAGTCGTTGGCTAATCGCACTGCCTCGACATCATCGCAAAAAGACGCAATCGGCAGCACCGGACCAAACGTCTCTTCCCGCATCACGCGCATCTCATGATCGACGTCGGCGAGAACCGTGGGCGCGTAGAAGGTTGGGCCAAGTTCGCGCAAACGCTGGCCTCCGGTGAGCACGCGTGCGCCCCGCAGGCGCGCATCTTCAACCTGCGCCTCCACGATCCGCACCTGGCGTTCGTGGATCATCGGCCCGATCTCGGTGGCTGGGTCTGTACCTTTGCCGACGCGCAGCTTGCGTGCTTTCTCGCAGCAGGCCTCGAGAAACGCGGGATACAAACTCTGGTGCACATAGCAGCGCTCGACCGAAAGGCACGTCTGGCCGGCGTTCACGAAGGCGCCCCAAACCGCGCCACTCGACGCGACATCGATATCCGCGTCTTCCAGCACCAGCATCGGATCTTTGCCCCCGAGTTCGAGCACGACCGGGAGCAACCGCTCAGCGGCGATCTGCGCGATTCTCTTGCCTGTTGCCACACTACCCGTGAAGACGAGTTTACCGATTTCGCTTGTCACCAGGGCCGCGCCCGTCTCCGCTTCGCCCACCAGCACTTGAAAAACGTCGGTGGGAACTCCGGCCTCGCGCAGCATTCGTTGGAGTTCTATCGCAACCAGCGGCGTCAGTTCAGAAGGCTTGAGCACGACAGCATTTCCGGCCACCAGCGCCGACATGGCTTCGATTGCCGGGATCGAAAACGGGTAGTTCCATGGCGAAATGATGCCGATCACGCCGTAGGGCTCGCGAAGAATTCGCCCTGATTTCGTCTTGAGCGCGAGGTTTGCGTGAGGCAATTTTTCGTCGCGCAAGAGGGCAAACGCGTTATCGATCAGAAATCTCGCCGCATCGAGGACCACCAGAACTTCCGTGAGCAGCGCCTCGACCTGAGGTTTGCCGGATTCCTGCGTGATGCGCCGCACGATGTCGGTCTTTTGGGAGAGAAGAATCTGTTGAAAGCGACGGATCACTTCAATCCGGTTGCGGACGCCCCAGGCATTCCACTCCGGCTGTGCGACACGAGCGCGGGCGACGGCGGCGCGCACCTCCGTGGGCCCCGCGCTGTCGAGTTCGCCGAGAACTTCGCCCGTGGCTGGGTTCACGGATACAATCCGCGACATCACGAATTCGGCACTGGGAGCCATCTGCGGAGAAGTGTACCCGCGACCGAGCGGTCACGCCAGAGACAGTTATTTGACTTGAATCGGCAGCGAAGGTTGGGCAGTCCGCGGGGAAATGCAGATCCCTCGCTTCGCTCGGGATGACAAACTATCTCGGGTTAGTATTCCACTCCCACCAGGTACAGCCCGGCAGCCGGCCCAGTCGGCCCCGCCGCGGTCCGCTTGCGGGCCTCGAGGATGCGCCGCACATCGTCCCGACTAACCGTTCCCTTCCCCACCAGCAGGAACGTCCCCACCAAATTGCGCACCATGTGATGCAGGAATCCGCTGCCGCGAACGGTATAGATGAATTCGTCGCCATCGCGCGTCCATGTGGAAGAAAAGATAGTTCGGACATTGCTGACAACTCGATCACCATTCTCCGCCGCCATCCGCTCCAGTCGCTCGGGATCGACCGCGGCGAACGAGGTGAAATCATGTTCTCCGACGACCACGTCAGCAGCCGCGATCATCAGCGTGTCATCGAGCAGATAAGGATAGTGCCAGACATATCTCGCCAAAAACGGCGGACAGACAGCCCCGCGATGGATGCGATAGCGATAGGTCTTGGCGCGCGCCGACTTGCGCGCGTGAAATTCGGGATCCGCCTCCGTCACCTCGAGCACACGGATCGAGGGCGGCAATATGTCGTTGAGGGCGCGCATCCAGTTCTCGACTGGGATCGCCGAAGCGGTCGCGAAACTCACCACCTGGGCCAGTGCATGCACCCCCGCGTCGGTGCGTCCCGACCCCTGGGGCAGTACGTTTTCGCCGCTCAAGCGTCCAATGGCTGAGGCCAGCGCGCCCTGCACAGTGGTCCGGCCGGGCTGCACCTGCCAACCGGCAAAGTCGGCGCCGTCATACGAGAGGATCAGTCTGAGATTGCGCACGTTTATTTCAAGTTCAGCATTTATTTCGAGTCCAGAGGCGCTCGAGGATCATCGTTATCTTTTACAAAGATTTACCGCCGCCGGGGCACGGGCCGCGGTGGCGCGTCAGCTATACTATTTCACTTAGACACATTTCACTGAAACGGAATGTAATCGACTGCTTTTCCTCGTGACTAAGAGACAAAAGATGCCCGGAAAAGCCTACAAGGAAGAGATTGCCAGGAACTCTTGCCTGCCCTTCTGCGTACAAGCAACTAGTCGGTAACGGGTTAAAAGCGCGGGCCGGTGTGTCCGTGGGACCTTCGGTTTGAGCTTTTATTCGAAACATGTGTTCGAAACATGGAGAGGATACGAATGCAACGTTCTACAGTGTCGACTGCGTTTCAGCGGGCCGCCGCCCTTTTTCTCGCCGCCACCATGGTGCCAGCCGGGTGGGCGCAGGACTCGTCGTCCTCGTCAGTGCCCACCGCGCCCTCGGCGCAGGTACAGACTGGAAATGCCCAGACTGGAAACGCCCAGCCGCAAAGGCAGATGCCGTCAAAGTCGCAGCCCTTTGACGTGAAGGAATATTCGAAGCCGCAGTCGGCCTTTCCGAACCTGATCGCACCCTACACTGCGCGTCACGTCGCGCCTCCGAACCTCGCCAACACCCCGCGCATCGACGACCTGATGCATGACGGCAAGATTTACATTTCGATGAACGACGCGGTGGCCCTGGCGCTCGAAAACAACCTCGACATCGCAATCGCCCGCTACAACCTGAATATTGCGGACACCGACGTATGGCGCGCCAAAGCCGGATCCTCCATTCTCGGCGTAAACAGTGGCGTGGTGCAAAATACTCCCGGCGGCGGCGTTGGCGGACTCGGAGCGCAAGTTGGGTCTGGCCAGGGCGGAACCTCGGTTGCCGCTGGCGGCGCCGGCACCGGCACCGGAGGTCTGGTCGTATCGACCCTCGGCAGTGGGCCGGCCATCGGCGACTTCGATCCCGTTCTCACGGGCACGCTCTCGATCGATCACAACAGCATCCTCCCGTCCAGCACTTTCAGTCCGGCCTCCCCAGCAAACACCACCACAGGAAACTTCTTGTACCAGCAAGGGTTTGCCTGGGGCACGAATATGTCGGTCGGGTTTAATAACACTCGTCAAACAATTGCGGATGCGCCGTTCACTCCGTTGAGCCCCCAGCTCAATTCAAGCTTCAATTTCAAGCTGACCCAGCATTTGTTGCAGGGCTTCGGATTCGCACCGAACACTCGTTTTATTCAAATTGCAAAGAACAACCGCGAGATTTCCGACGTGGCGTTTCGCTTGCAGATCATCACCACAGTGGACCAGATCGAAAACATGTACTGGGATCTTGTGTACGCCTACGAGAATGTGCGCGTTCAGAAAGAGCAACTAGCCTTCGCACAGAAGACTCTTTCCGATAACCAGAAACAGGTCGAAATCGGAACCCTGGCGCCGATCGAAGTAGTCCGGGCGCAGAGCACTGTGGCCACCAACCAGCAAACTTTGACCGTTGCGGAGACCAATCTTCAGCTCGAACAACTGCTGATGAAGAATGCTCTCAGCCGCACCCTCGTAGATCCGGTGCTCGCCGATGCCGAAGTAATCCCTACTTCGACCATGGAGCTGCCAGCACAGGAAGTCGTGGCCCCCACGCAGGATCTAGTGAACGATGCACTCGCTCATCGCACCGAGCTTTCCCTGGCGCGCATTAACCTGACCAACACCGACATCAGCAATAAGGCGATCAGAAATGCCTTGTTACCCACGGTGGACCTCTACGCCTACTACGGCGGACAAGGCCTCGGAGGTGTGCAAAACCCGTCCAATCTCTGCGGTAACAATGGAAATCTGTTCGGTTGTACCCCTAACAACACTCCGGCCAGCACGGTCGGTTACGGCGGCACTTTGAACCAACTCGTTAATTCGACCGCGCCGGACAAAGGTGCAGGAATAACGGTCAACATTCCGCTCCGCAATCGCGCCGCCCAGGCTACACAGGTACGCTCGGAGTTTGAATATCGTCAGGCTCAACTGCGCATCCAGCAGATCGAAAACCAGGTGCGCATCGAGGTCCGCAACGCGCAGTTTGGTGTGCAGCAGAACCGGGCCAGCGTCGCATCAGCTCAAGCTGCTGTCGATTTGGCGCGGCAGTCGCTGGACTCCGAGCAAAAGAAGTATGCGCTCGGCGCATCGACAACGACGCTGGTGCTGCAGAACGAGGCCGCTCTGACCCAGTCCGAATCGACGCTTGTTTCCGCGAAGGCTTTGTACGAGAAAGCCGAAGTGGAACTGGATCGGGCCGTCGGACTGCTGCTCGATCACGCGGGCATTCAGATCGCTGAAGCCGAGCGTGGAGAAGTAACGCACGCGCCCAGCATCCCGCACATCGCGCCGCGGCCCGCCGATCAAATGCCGGCATCCGCGCCAAAGCAATAGCAGGAAGAACTAAGCAATCTCGGGCGGTCCGACCGATGCACGTTCTTTTATCGTAGGAGCGGCATAGGGGCGGCTCGCCCGCGTTTTTCTTTATGTTTATTTTTGCCGCCAGGCGCCAGTCGCGTATTCTCTCTTCGTGCTCCTTTCCGTAGTCATCATCGCTCATAACGAAGAGGCCAACATTGGCCGTACGCTTGCCAGCGTGAAGCCTTTGGTCGCCGACGGGAAAGGTGAAGTCATCGTCGTCGATTCCGGATCAAAAGACAGGACCGTCGAGATCGCAAAATCGTTTGGAGCGAAAGTCTTCATCGAGGAATGGAAGGGGTACGCGGCGCAGAAGAACTCCGCCATCGAAAAGGCGGAGGGGGATTGGATTCTGAGTCTGGATGCGGATGAGGAGGTCGAACCAGGACTAGCGGGTGAGATTTACGCGGTCATGCACGGGCATTTCGGCGCTGACTCGATAGACCGAGACTCTCTTGAAGTTGTAGAGAAGGTGATGGCTGTCGAGGAGGCTGAGACACGGGGCGAAACCTCTTTCCCCGTTGGATTTCGGATCCCTCGCAAAAACTTCTTCCTCGGTCGCTGGATAAAACATGGCGGCTTCTGGCCCGATCCTAAGCTGCGTCTCTTTCAAAAGGGCGCCGCGCTCTTCGAAGCGCGTCTAGTTCATGAAGATGCCGTACTGGCCGCAGGAATTTCGGAAGAGCTCAAGAATTCACTCCTGCACCACTCCTACCCCACCCTCGCCGACTACATTGACCACATGAACCGCTATTCATCGCTGGGCGCGGAAATGCTCGTCGCAAAGGGGCGCAGCCGATTCAGCATCTTCAATATCGTGCTGCGACCTGCGGCGACTTGTTTCTACAACTATTTCCTTCGCCTGGGATTTCTCGACGGCCGCGAAGGGCTTCTCTTGCACCTGTATCACGCTGTCTACGTTTCATGGAAATACGCTAAGGCTTGGGAACTGGGCCGTCCGCCGGCGTAGCTACTTTCTCCCCTCCCGCTTCTGCGCCAGCACCAACCCTCGCGGCGTCGGCAGCAGCACCACAGAAATCAGGCCATCCCGTTCCAACTTTATCGCGGCATCCCTCACGACCTTTAAATGCGAACTGGCATCGTGCATCAGAATCACACCATATGGGTTGATCTGCGGTAGGAAACGGCGAATCTCCTGTTCGCGGATTGGCATGTCGCTGTCGCTGAAAAAAAGATCGATCGTGCCGTCGACTTTCATCTCAAGGCTCGATTCGTTGCGCAATTCAATCCAATCGCCAAGTCCCGAATCCGCGATCCGCGCTCTGGCGTTCTCATAGATCGCGGAATCGAACTCGCAGCTGACAATGCGCCCGCGTCCATTTGCTTTCAATCCTTCGGCGATCCACAGCGTGCTGATGCCGCTGAAAGTGCCGGTCTCGACAACCAGCTCAGGCTTTATAGTGGTTACGAGGGTGCGAAGAAACTCCAGCACCTCGGCCTCGGCTGTCATCGAATCGAACATGCGCCAGCGCTCGGGATGCGGACATTCCGGCGTGGGCCGATGATATTCAGGCTGGAGCTGATCGCCGGAGCGCTCAATCTGGCGCAGGATGCGGCGTTCCTGTTTTTCCTTGTTTCCGAAGAGACGGCGAAGGCTGAGAGACATGCGTAGAGAAGTTTACAGGAGCAGGTCGCAGGTCTTAGGTGTCAGGTGTCAGGAAAATCTCAGGGGCTGCTTCGGTTTTGCTGAGACCTAACACTCGAGACCTGACACCACTTCCCTACTCGCTCGTAAAATAATCGACGGCCACTGGATTTTCAAACAACGAATAATCTCGCGTCACGATTGTGATCCCGCTTTCAGTGACGAAGTACTGCTCACGGTCGGCGTCGAGATCGTAGCCGATGCTCGTTCCTTCCGGGATATGGACATTGCGGTCGATGATCGCTTTCCGAATTCGGCAACTGCGGCCGATATTCACGTGCGAAAACAGAATGCTGCTGTCGATTTCGGTGTAGGAGTTGACGCGCACATCTGGCGACAGGACGCTGTTCTGGACCGATCCTCCGGAAATAATGCAGCCTGAAGAAACCAGGGAATCGACGGCGCGGCCAGTGCGGCCGCTCTCGGCGAACACGAATTTCGCCGGCGGGTATTGGCGCTGATGGGTGCGAATCGGCCACGCGTCATCGTAGAGGTTGAACACTGGCGAAACGGAAACCAGGTCCATGTTGGCTTCGTAATAGGCCTCGAGCGTCCCCACGTCGCGCCAGTAGAGCGCCTCTTTCTTGTTTTCGTCGACAAAATTAAAGGAAAACACGCGATAGTTCTCGAGCATTTTGGGCAGAATATTCTTGCCGAAATCGTGGCTGGAGTTCGGGTCCTCCGCATCTTTGAGCAGCACGGGAATCAGTACGTCGGTATTGAAAATATAGATTCCCATCGATGCCGAGATCTTCGTCGGATCGTAGGGCGAGCGCAGTTCGGTGTGCTGCGGCTTCTCCAGGAAGCCGGTGATGCGGTGGTCGTTATCCATATTGACCACTCCGAAATGGCGAGATTCGGCGGGGTCGGTAGTCAGGGTCGCGACGGTTACGTCGGCGCCAGCGTCCACATGCTGCTGCAGCATGCGCCCGTAATTCATTTTGTAGATGTGGTCGCCAGAGAGAATGATCACATACTTCGGCTGCTCTGACCCGATGGAATAAATATTCTGGTAGACCGCATCAGCGGTTCCCATATACCAGTTTTCGCTGACCCGCTTCATGGGCGGCAGAATTTCGATGAACTCACCGATCTCGCGGCCAAAAATATTCCAGCCTTCGCGAATCTGGCGATTCAGCGACAGCGCCTTGTATTGCGTAAGAATGTAAACCCGCCGCAGGCCGGAATTGACGCAGTTGGACAGGGTGATGTCGATGATGCGATAGATTCCACCGAAGGTCACCGCCGGTTTAGCACGGTCGCGAGTGAGCGGATAGAGGCGCTCGCCTGCGCCTCCGGCGAGCAAAATTCCAAGGGTATCTTTCATTGGCACACCATAAGGGAGCGAACGCGCTATGGGCGCGTTTGCACCGCTCAACGCGACATACTAGCACAGGCTCGCCGTTGTATGACCAGCGCTACCCGCAACAAAAACCAAGGCGGCATGCGAGACATGCCGCCTGAGAAGATGGATGCCGTTCGGAACCGATCGCTGAAAACTCTCAGCAGTGAACGATCTTGTCGCTCTTGATTCCACGCGTTGCGTTTCGCGAATCGACTACGAGCTTCGCTTCCTGGACGATCTTCTTGTAGTCGTAGTCCGTGTGATCGGTGACGATAAGCACGCAATCGTACTGGCCAAGATTGTCGAGCGGGGAGCACTTCATCTGCAGATCGTATTTTCGTCCACGCCCCACGAACGGGAAATAGGGGTCGTTGTAGCTGACCATAGCTCCCTCTTTCTGCAACAGTTCGATGATGGTGAGCGCAGGCGATTCACGCAGATCGTCGATGTCTTTCTTGTAGGCGACGCCGAGAATCAGAATCTTCGATCCATTGATCGCCTTCTTCTGACGATTGAGCGCGGAAATTGTGGAGGCGATCACGTTGTAAGGCATGGCGACGTTGATCTCGCCGGCCAGTTCGATGAAGCGGGTGTGAAAGTCGAATTCCTTCGCCTTCCAGGACAGATAAAACGGGTCGACGGGAATGCAGTGGCCGCCGAGACCTGGTCCGGGATAAAACGGATGGAAGCCGAAAGGCTTGGTCGCGGCCGCATCGATGATTTCCCAGATATTGAGGTCCATGCGCAGACAAAGCATCTTGAGTTCGTTGACCAGCGCGATGTTGACGCAGCGATAAATGTTCTCGAGCAACTTCGTCATCTCCGCGGCGGCAGGTGACGAGACCGGAACTGTGCGGCGGAAGATGGAACCATAGAGCGCCGCAGCTATTTCGCTGGCTTGCGGATCGAGCCCGCCAATCACTTTCGGAATATCGTGACGCGCGACCTGCGTGTTGCCTGGATCCTCGCGTTCCGGCGAGAAAGCGATCCAGATCTCGTTGTCGCCTGCAGCGCCTTTACGAGAGGCCTTCAGGCCAGCTTTGTTTTCGTTTTCAAGAATCGGAATCAGAACTTCTTCGGTAGTACCGGGATAGGTCGTGCTCTCAAGAATGACGATTTGTCCGGCGCGAAGGTAGGGCGCGACCGCGTGGGCGGTGTTCGTGATATAGCTCAGATCGGGCTCGTGATATTCGTTCAGCGGCGTGGGGACGCAGATGATAATGGCGTCCATCGCCGTGATCTGTGAATAATCGGCCGTCGCCTTGAAGCCGTTCGCCTTGGCTGCGGCGATTTCTTCGGGCGTGATACGGAAGATGTAGGTTCCGCCGTTGGCGAGCGTTTCGATTTTTCGCTGGTCGATATCGAATCCGGTGACTGGGAACTTCTGCTCGCTGTAAAGAAGCGCCAGGGGCAGCCCAACATAGCCGAGCCCGATGATTCCTACGCGAGCCTTGCGGGCATCGATGCGGCTTTTTAGATCAGTGATGAGGGACGAAGAGGTGAGTTGAGTATTCATAGTAGCAGAGCTAATTTTAGCATCGGAAATCGCGCGCGGCCTCCGGAACCTGCGCCGTGGCAATGATTTTCACGCGATTGTTACAGCGCGGCGGGCGATCCTGATTACCAAAGTAATCGAATTCGCGTTTCCCGTGACTTCCTTAGTAACATTCAAGAAGAAATCGACGACAAGAATAAAGACGGGAAGAAATGCGACTCATTCGAATATTCATTGTTCTGCTGATAGTGCTGTTTGTGTTCGCGAGCCAGGCGGCTCGCATCCTGGTCGTTGACCAACCTGTGAAGTCCGACGCCATCGTGGTGCTGGCAGGCGAAACCCAGGCGCGTCCTGCGCGCGCTCTCGAACTGCTACGCCAAGGTATGGCGCCTCGTGTATTTCTGGATGCCGAAGGCCGAAATCAGGTCTACGATCAAAAACTGATCGATATCGCGCAGCACTATGCGAGCAGCCTTCCTGAAGCCAAACAAGTTTCGGTTTGCCCGATTCTGGGGTTTTCCACGACCACCGAGTCCGACGACATCGCTCGTTGCCTGCGGCCCTTGGGCGTGCATAGCGTTTTGATTGTGACGTCCGAGTTTCACACGCGCCGCGCTTTGATGATCCTTCACCATCGCTTGCCGGAATACCAGTTCAGCGTCGCCGCCGCCTACAACTCGTGGGAATACGGAGAAAAGTGGTGGACCAATCGCGAGTGGGCGAAGACCACCTTTGACGAGTGGATAAAGATGATCTGGTGGGAATTGGTCGATCGCTGGCGCTAGAATCGGGCATCGATCGGAAACCGACGACTGGCAACTTCTGTTCAGCTACGATACTTTGAAAGCTACTCATTCTCCCTGGAGGTTGCATGGCGCAAGTCACGATTACGGTGCGCAATAACGGTCCTTTGCGCGTGGAAGATCCAAACGGCCTGGTCGAAATTGTTGACGCTGAAGGCAAAAAATACGACTTGACCGGTAAGCCCGCTTTTTCTCTCTGCCGCTGCGGAGCTTCCGCCAACAAGCCTTTCTGCGATGGAAGTCACAAGCTCACCATGCCAGCGCCAGCGGCGGACACGACGATCAAGATCTCTTAGCAACTCGCGGACGGTGCGGCCAGACCCTCACCGTCCCAGCTAGTGTCGAACTGGCAACATCAGCGGCGAAATTGCGTGCCTCGACGTTCTGTTGTGATCTAGCATAGTCGATAGATATAGAACGAGGGACAAGTGTGGCCGGAGCCCCGGCGTCGCTTGGCGATTCGTGTTGCCGGGCGGAAGCAATTTCCGCCCGCTTACTTTATGGACGCTTCGGAAAAAAATCAGCAGGCGATTCGGCGCAGCACCCGGCTACCGCTCGAAGTGCCGGTGCTGGTGACGAGCCTCGACCCCGCTTCGCCGTTTTCCGAACGCTGCAACACCACTCTCGTCAACGCTCACGGTTGCGGCCTCATCGTTCCTCGTTCCATCGCTCATGGGGTTCGGGTGCGCCTGGAAATCGTGTCCGCAAAACGGCATACGACCGCGCGCGTCGCCGAAGTTGTTCCCCTGGGTGGCGATCCCGAAACCTGGCTGATTGGCCTTGAGCTTGATGCTCCCGGCAACTTCTGGGGAATCGAATATGCACCCGCGGATTGGAAGATTGAAGAGAACGCTCCCGCCGCGCCAGAACCAAGCCCGGCAACCAAGAACGCGATGGCGGATGCCAAGCCTGTTCGGCCGGGACGCTGGCGACTCACCGACATCAGCGCGGGGGCGTGTTATCTCGAGACCGGAACGCCTTTCCAAGTCGGCACTCCTGTGGTGCTGAGTATTCGTTTTTTGAACGCCGAATGCGTATTAGATGGCGTGGTGCGGGTGTCGCACCCGAATGTAGGAATGGGAGTCGAATTTACCGGCGCCAACCCCGACGAATTGAGCACACGCGTCCAGGAACTGGTCGGCCGCCTGTCGAGCAATCGCGAGGCACCAAAGATTTTCGTCGGCCGTAAAGAGGGTCTCCAGGCCAAGCCAAGTCCTCCAACCCAGACAACGCAGGATGGCCCTCCCGATGCGCTTCTGGAATTGGTTCGCTCGGGGCCAACAATGACCGCTGAGCAATTCTTCAGCGATCTGCAAGCACAGCGTCTTGGTAACCGGCGCGATCCACGAATCGACATTGCCCTGCCAGTGCTGCTCAGCGGAACCGACGTGCGCGGACGACCTCTCGATCAAAGAGTCATCACGATCAACGTCAGCCGTCGCGGCGCGCTCCTTGATCGCATCCACGGTGCGCTCAATCAGGGCGACATAGTCTCGCTGGCACGCTTGCACAAGAAAGAGCAGTTCCACGTGGCATGGGTCGGAGAAGAGGGTACTCCGTCGGCGGGGCAAATCGGAGTTTCAGCAGTCGATCCGAATACCGCTTTCTGGGAAGACGTCCTCAAAACGACCGCCCCGCCCAGACTTGAGCCGGCCACGGTCCGCGACGGCGAGAAGGGTCAGTAAGGCCGGTGGAGTGATACACTGCCTCGCCAGAGGCCCCTGTGTCAGACGAATTTCTCTCCCCTAGAGTCGACAAGAAACCTATCCACCGAAAAAACGATCAAGTGCTGGGAATGGGCGCCAAAATCACGCGCCGCGATTTTCTCAACGGAGTGGCGCTGGCGGCTGGAGCCGCTGCTCTGCCGATCGTCATTCCCAGGGAAATGTGGGCCGCCGCGGCAACCGATTTGGGGCCTCAGGATGTCCCCGGATACTATCCTCCCGCGAAAACCGGCCTTCGAGGAAGTCACGTCGGCGCCTTTGAAACCATGCACAAACTCCGCGACGGGGCTTTCTGGGACGAAGCTCCGAAGCCTATCGACACCGGCGAATCGTATGATCTGGTCATCGTCGGCGGAGGCATCAGCGGACTGGCGGCCGCACATTTTTTTCGTAAGGCCGCCGGCGACAAGGCGCGGGTTCTGATCCTCGAAAACCACGATGACTTCGGAGGGCACGCCAAGCGCAATGAATTTCAAAGTGGCAGCCGGACGATCCTGGGCTACGGCGGAACCTTCTCTATCGAGAGTCCTGCTCCCTACAGCGCAGTTGCCAAGGGAGTGATCGAAGAGCTGGGCATCGATGTGTCTTCATATCCCCAGGTCGTCGACAAGAACCTCTATCGTTCCCTGGGGCTGACGCCACATCTTTTCTGCGACAAGGAGACTTTTGGCCAGGATCAATTGGTCCCCAACCCTCTGCACATCAGCAACAGCGACGAAACCGGGGACAAAGAGAAAGAGGCATTGACCGCGACTGCGCTGCAGGGGTTTCTCGCCAAGGCCCCCATTTCCGCCAAAGCAAAAGAAGACCTGCAACGCCTTTTGAAAGACGACAAGGATCATTTTCCCGCCCTGTCTTCCACCGAGAAAAAAGCCCGCCTTGCCCGCGTGAGTTATGCCAAGTACCTGACGGAAACTGTCGGAGTGAGTAACGAAATTGTGAAACTCCTTCAAACTTTGCCTCATCCCTATTTCGGGGTCGGCATCGACGCCGTGTCGGCGCAAGACGCGTGGGGGATGGACTACTGGGGATTCGACGGCCTGCGACTTGATCCCGCTCCCGGCAAGGGCATGAATCGCGACGCGATTCCGAACGAAGAAGCCGAGAAATACTTCTTCCATTTTCCGGACGGCAACGCGTCGATCGCACGCTTGCTGGTGCGCAAATTAATTCCGGGCGCGATTCCGGGAAATTCTGCGAGCGACGTGGTCACAGCGAGGGCCGACTATTCCAAGCTCGATAACCCGTCGTCCGGCGTTCGCATCCGGCTCAATAGCACCGTGGTCAGGGTGAAGCACAACGGTGATCCAGCCGCAGCGAAAGAAGTCGAAATTTCCTACTTTGAGGACAATAAGCTCAAGACCGTGCGTGCCGCGAACTGCATCCTCGCCTGCTGGCACGTGGTCATTCCGTACATCGCTGAGGAATTGCCGGACGCTCAAAAGGAAGCTCTGGCGTCGGCGCAGAAGGTGCCACTCCTCTATACCAACGTTCTGCTGCGCAACTGGACTTCGTTTCAGAAGCTGGGCGCAAATTCGATCGCCGCTCCGGGAATGTATTTCACTTCCACCAACCTCGACTTGCCGGTGTCGATCGGATCCTACGAATGCACGAAGAAGCCCGACGAACCGATCGTTGTTCACATGATGAAGGCGGCATGCAAACCGGGACGGCCGGCACGCGAGCAGCACAAATTCGGACGGATCCAGCTCTACTCGACAACCTTCGAAACTTACGAGCGCAACATTCGCGAGCAACTGGCGCGCATGCTCGGGCCCGGCGGCTTCGACCCTGCAAAGGACATCCTGGGCATCACCGTGAACCGATGGCCGCATGGATACGCCTACGAATACAATTCGTTGTTCGATCCGTTCTGGCTGGATGGCGGCGAGACGCCATGCCAGGAGGCGCGAAAGCCGTTCGGCCGGATCGCCATCGCCAATTCTGACGCCGACGCGTACGCCTACACGGACTGCGCCATCGACCAGGCCTATCGTGCCGTCCAGGAGTTGAAGAAGTAGCGAGGAGATTCTTGTATGGCGGGAAAGCCTCCGAGCCGTAAGAAGCGCGTAAGATCTCAACCTCTAGCCGACCGACCTTTCGCTCCTGGTTACGGCATTGTCGGGGCCAAGGAAGGCAAAGGCCTGCTCCCGTGGACCTGGGTCAGTAAAAAGATGAAAGTGTGCCGCACGTTTTGGCTGGCGACGATTCACGCGAGCCAAGGACGCCCGCATGTCATGCCGGTCTGGGGAGTGTGGGTTGACGACGCTTTCTGCTTCTCGACCGGCCGCGCGTCGCGCAAAGGGCAAAACCTCGCCGCTAACTCCGCCTGCACGATTGCCAACGACGATGTCGAGGAAGCAGTCATTGTGGAGGGCCTGGCGACCGAGGTTCGGGACCGGACCGCACTGGAACACATTGCAGTCGCTTATAAGAAGAAGTACAAAATGGACCCGCGCAGCATGGCTGAGCCAATCTTTCGGGTCGACCCCATCCGCATTTTTGGCTTCATCGAAAAGACATTTCCTCGATCGGCGACGCGTTGGAAAACGGGTAAAAACCTTGCACAGCAACGTGACGGGTAGTGGCCACACCCCACGTTGGTAACGCCTTTTGCGGTTACTAACTGGCCGAAAAAGAAAACCCATTTGGCGGTTGCCGTTCCGCGACCAATATGGAAAAATACCGTCAGTTGTAATAGTTCTCCTCCCCCCTCGAATCTGTCGCACAAGCAAGCCGTTTCAATGCCGTATTGAATCAGTGTGCGTGCCTCTGAAGAATTGCTTGAACCCAGGTTTATCCGTTAAGACCATCTCGTTGTGGTGAGGAAATCCGATGTGTGACCAAATTCGTCCAGCCGGGAAAATTCAGGACATCGCAATCGTGAATCGTCAGATGAGCAGCCAAAAGACCAGCCACATGCCGTGTCTACAAGAGACTTCGCTCGCCATCCTGTTCTTCGCGCTCTGCTTTTTCGTTGTCTGCCCGGGGCGATCTGTTTCCTGGGGGCAAACTGATGTCTTGACCCAGCACAACGACAATAGCCGTTCGGGCTTGAATTCGACGGAGACAATTTTGACGCCGTCCAACGTCAACAAGAACACGTTCGGAAAACTCTTCGCGCACAGCGTGGACGGCATCATTGTGGGGCAACCGCTCTATGCCAGCAATGTCTTGATGAACGACGGCCATACCCACAACGTGGTCTACGTGGCGACGCAGCATAATAGCGTCTATGCCTTCGACGCTGACAACATTTTGGGCAACAATGCCTCGCCGCTGTGGTCGGTAAGCCTGGACGACGGTGGTACGACCGATCCAATCGCAGACTTTGGTTGCGCCAGCACCCACTACACCGAAATCGGGGCCATGGGCACCGCGGTGATCGATCCCGGCAAAACTACTCTTTACATCGTCGCCAAGACGGTAACGGGTACGACCCGCAACTTCAGCCTTCATGCCCTGGATATCACCAGCGGCACCGAGCGCCTGGGCGGACCGGTGATTATCACGGGCACGGCGCCGTCCAGCAACGGCTCCGGAACGTTTAATCCTATCTATCAAATGCAACGTCCCGCACTCCTGCTACAGAACAACGTGCTCTATATCGGATTTGGCGGCAATGGCTGTGACGTGTACGCCTACAACGGGTGGTTCTTCGCCTACAATTCGCAAACTCTTCAGCAGGAATCCGCTTTTCTGGTTACGCCCGACGGAACCCGCGCTTCCATCTGGCAAGGTGGGAGTGGTCCTGCTGTCGACGAGTTCGGAAACATTTACGTCGTCACGGCCAACGGAACTTATGACGGCCCTGTCGGGGGAAACGACTTCGGCGACAGCGTCCTAAAAATGGGATGGACGGGAAATACATTTGGCGTGTTGGACTACTTCACACCGTACAACCAGTTGCAACTGTCGCAACAGGATTTGGATCTCGGTTCATCAGGCGCACTGATTCTGCCCGATCAACCGGGCCTCTATTCACATGAACTAGTCGCGGGAGGCAAACAGGGCACGCTCTATCTCGTCAATCGCGATAGCCTTGGACAGTTCAATGCAAATACCGACACTGTGGTCCAATCGATTCCCGGTGCCGTGATCGGCGAACTCGCCGGCGTGCCTTCTTATTGGAACGGCAACGTCTATGTGGCAGGGGATCTCGACTTCATCAAGCAATTCCAGTTGGTGAACGGACTTTTGACCTTGCAGCCCGTCTCCCAAACTTCGGTTTCGTTTGGTGGCGCCGGTCCAGCCTCGACGTCGATTACATCCAACGGAAACACCAGCGCCATTCTCTGGGCAATCCGGCATACCAATCCTGCGCTGTTCGCGTTTGATCCCACCAACCTTGCTAAGGAGTTCTACGACAGCACGCAAGCCCTGAAGGCACGCGACAAGATGGTTCCGGTGGTTCGCTTCGTAACCCCAACCATCTCCAATGGCAAAGTGTTTGTCGGTGGAACCTCGGCGCTCGAGGCCTACGGCCTGCTGCCCACTCTGGCCGCCGCGACGGGCAACAATCAAACTGGAACAGAGAAAGTAGTTTTGCCCGTTCCGTTAACCGTGCTCGCGTCTGACTCTTACACCACGAAGCCCATTCCGGGAGTGTCGATAATTTGCGAAGACGGAGGTGCGGGCGGGCTGTTCACGCCGAAAGAGGCTCAGACGACGGACGTAAACGGACACGTCGTCTATACCTACCAACTTCCCGGCAAACCTCGTGCCGTTAGCATCGCCTGCACCAGTGTTGGGTTCGTCAGCGCCGCGTTCAGCGAGACCGTCACGGTGGGCGCACCGACACACATGGCGATCGCTTCCGGAAATAATCAGACCGCGCTGCCCAATACGCCGCTCGGAGCACCGCTGGTGATCAAGGTCTATGACGCACACAGCTATGGCGTTCCAGGAGTCACCGTAAGCCTTACCGACAATGGTGCGGGCGGCTCGTTCTCCTCCACTTCGATCGTCAGCGATTCAACCGGAACCGTCACTGCGAACTACACGACCGGCCCGAATGCGGGCGTGGTAGTCATCACGGTTTCGGCACCGGGCCTCAAATCCCTCAAAGTGGGCGTAACGGTCCAATAAGAAATGCTGGAGTAAGGGTCGGGTGTATGTGGTCAGGCCATCGAGAGTCGGCGCGCCGACAAGTGCGCGCCGGTCAGCAGCAGCATTCCCGACAAGAACGCCCAGAACATCAAGCTGACTGAGATTGCGAACGGGCCGTATACTTCCGCAAAGTTCAGGCGCGGCAGGGCGAAGAAATAGGCGTACTTCAGCACTTCCGAGAGCAATCCCATGAGCACTGCGGCGGGCAAAACTCCCCGCGCGGGAACCTTGCCATTCGGCAAGAGCCAGTAGACCAGAAAAAATATCCCGATGCTGGCGATGATGGCAAAGGTCTTCATCATGATGAAGTCCACCAGATCCACATACCATCCGCCGTAGGCGTGCATCGCGCTTTTGACCACCGCTAAGTTGCCTGCGGTCAGGCCTACTGAGAGCAACGCCAGCGAACCACAGGCGAATACGAGAGCCAGCGCAATCAGCTGATTTCCGAGATACGAACGATTGTTGCGGAACCTCCAGACACGATTCAGGGCCACTTCAAGCGGCAGAAAAATTCCCGTCGACGTGATCAAGAGCATGACCAACGAAAATACCTGGGCACGATGGTGCTCGCTCACCAGCGCATTTAAGTTCCGAATCACGAACTCCTGTCCTGTCGGCAGATAATCGCGCAGGAGATTTTCGACCACGCGGTACATCACCTGGGAACGAAAGACGTAGCGGATCAGTGTCATCAGCAACAACAGAAAAGGAAAGAACGACAGGATGGCGTTGGCAGCCACCGAAAAGGCAAATGTGTGGACATCGGTCCGCAGCATGTAGCGCAGAGTCGATCGGATGACACCATCCGGTGGAGCTGGGCGAAGTTCGGCTGCGCCTTGCTGGTCTGAAGCTTTGATGGGAGCGATAGAAGACACGGTTTCTCAAATATTATCAAATACTTACAGATTGTCTTCGGATTGTCGTAGGATCGTCGCCGAATCGTGCCACTTTCAGGGTTGTGGTTGAGTTCGTCTTGTGGGTTGTTGGCGTCGAGGGGTCCGCGGCTGCGGCGTCAGATTGAGTCCGGGTCACATTCCTTAGATGTTTCAACAACTTCGCTCTTGCCATATGAAAACTTCCTGCTATTATCTGGTGCTTCGCTGGCCGGACCCGGCTGGCGTGTGTGGGAAAGATCGACGTTCTGTGTCAGCAGTGCGATATCGCGTCAACGTTTTAGCGGCTCCCCAGTATTTTGTCGCGAGCAACGCTCCGGCGAAATATCGAGGAGCCGTTTCTGTTGGAGCGCTGTCCTCAGCCCGCGGCAACGCCTGAACAAATTCTTACCGTCCTTCGAGGGGGATGTCTCGCCGGGTCCCGAGGCAGATGGACAAGCGACGGAAGAATCAATCTTAGCGATAAGGTGAAAGGAGTTTTTTGTGAGAGAGAAGGGTACTGTGAAGTGGTTCAACGGAGCGAAGGGATACGGATTCATCCAGCGCTCCACCGGCGAGGATGTGTTCGTGCATTTCTCGGCCATCCAGGAGAACGGTTACCGCTCGCTGAATGAAGGCGAGACGGTAGAGTTCGACTTGCTCAAAGGCCCGAAAGGCTTTCAGGCAGGCAATGTCGTGCGCGCCGCGGCATAAAATTTCTCCAACCAGTTCGCAAACCCTCTCAGATGTGTGGGGAGGGTTTTTTATTTTGCCGGAATATCGATTTCATTTCGCCTGTTAACGGTAGGGATATTACCCATGGGGTTATGTCCCCCCCCCCCCCC
>Ga0209579_10000120_pt1 | contig 134253 bp, 116 predicted proteins | sample Coa_R1_2_FD_187152 | JGI IMG/M metagenome (GOLD analysis project Ga0209579, IMG submission 187152) | Surface soil microbial communities from Centralia Pennsylvania, which are recovering from an underground coalmine fire - Coalmine... | ecosystem: Environmental > Terrestrial > Soil >... | reverse complement strand
TCCACCTTCCCAAATGGCGGGTGCCCTACCTTCGGCGGAACATCGGTTGCGTCTTTCAGGATTTCCGGCTTCTCCCGAACAAGAGTGTCTTCGAGAACGTCGCGTTCGCCCTCGAGGTCATCGGGCGGCCGAAGCACGTCGTCGCGACCCAGGTCCCCCAGGTGCTCGATCTGGTCGGGCTCTCGAAGAAGCGCGACAACCTGCCGAGCGAGCTCTCCGGCGGTGAGCAGCAGCGCGTGGCGGTCGCCCGGGCCTTCGTGAACCGGCCCCTCATCCTCCTCGCCGACGAGCCCACCGGAAACCTCGACCCGACGACGAGCCAGGGGATCATGCAGCTCCTCGACCGGATCAACCGCACCGGGACGACGGTCGTCGTCGCCACCCACGACGAGGTCCTCGTGAACTGGATGCGGCGGCGCGTCGTCGAGCTCGACCACGGCACGGTCGTGCGCGACCAGGCCCGCGGCGTCTACGGCATCGACGGCTCGGCCATGCTCTCGGCCGCAGCAGCCGCCGCAGGCCCGCCGAGCGGGCGGGTGCCGGTCGTCTCGGGGACCCGGGCCCGGACCGGGGACCGCGCCTGATGCCGGTCTCGACCGAGTACGTCGCCCGGGAGACGGCGTCCAACCTCTGGCGAAACCGGCTGATGACGATCGCGGCCATCCTCACGGCCGCGGTGTCCCTGTCCCTTGTGGGCGCGGCGCTGCTCCTGAAGCAGGGGGCCGCCCGGGCCGAGGGCGAGTGGCAGCGCGGCACCGAGGTCATGGTCTGGATGACATCGAAAGCCAGCGCAAACGAGATCTCCTCGGTCGGAAAGCAACTGAAGACCTTGCCCTACGTCGACCACCCGTGCACCTTCCGCAACCACCGCTACGACTACACAGAGGCGAAGCACCTGCTCGGCACGGTGTACGCCGAGTCCGGGGTGACCGCGAAGGGGACGCCGACCTCGTGGCGCTGCACGCCGGTGCACCCCCAGGACGCCTCAGCAGTCATCAGGCGGTTCCACGGGCAGCCCGGCGTCCTGAAGGTCACGGCCCCGCTCTCGCAGATCAGGACCGAACAGCACGTCATCAACATCCTCCAGATCGTGTTCCTCATCGTCGCTGTCGTCCTCTTGGCCTCTGCGACGGTGTTGATCCTCAACACGATCCGCATGGCGATCTTCGCCCGCCGGCGTGAGGTTTCCGTGATGAAGCTCGTCGGCGCGACCAACTGGTTCATTCGGCTGCCGTTCATGTCCGAAGGGCTCGTGCAGGGACTGCTCGGTTCGGGCGTCGCCGCCGCGATCGTCTACGGCCTTCACGAGCTCCTGGACCGGTTGGGGGGCTCGACGGGGTCGCTGATGGCGCAGATGCGGATGACCGGCTGGGAGGTGTTCGGCACCGACCTCGTCATCGTCGCGATCGGCGTGCTCATCGGCACGGGTGGCTCGGCCGTCGCGATCAGCCGCTTCTTGGACGTCTGAGACGCAAATCACGCGCGTCGCGGTCGCGCCCACGCGAGTGCGAACGGGCCGCGACACGCTCGAAACGCCATGTGCCGCTTGCGCGTCGGAATGATCAATTTCTCAATTCTCGCATCGCCCGTTTCACCGGCAACGAAGCCTGGCGTACACTGACGCTGGAAGCAGTTTGGGGATGGGGTTGAGTCGTACCTGCGAAAGGGCAAACCCGCCGGAAGTCGGGGGCGCAAAGTCACGGGCCCAGAACGGGCGGCCGGGCTGCCGAACAGGACGAGGGAGCTGAGCCTTCTCGTCGCGCAGGCCGCGCAGGCCGACGACACCTCCACTGTCGGAGGAGGGCAGTGCGATGAGGAAGGTTCCGTTTCGGACGTTCGCTGTCTCCGTCCTGTCACTCGGCGCGCTCGGGGGGTCGCTCGCCATCGGTGGCAATGGCGGGGTGGCGGCGACATCAGGTCCCATCCGGCTGGTCATCGGCTACCGCCACGGTGCACCGAGCTCCGTCGCCGCTGGGCTCGACCAGGCGTACGGGCTGCATCGGATCGCCACACTCGGCGACTTGAACGCACAGGTGGTGACGGTCGGCAGTACATCGCTTGCGACACGCCTGTTCGAGCTCAGGCATCAGCCGACAGTGGCGTATGCGCAGGTCGACTCGCTGCTGACGCCCCAGGCCACACCCGTCACGCCGAACGACCCCTACTTCTCGGGCGGCATGAGTAGCCAAGAATGGGGAGAAACCCGCGACCAAGCGAACTACGCCTGGTCGGTAACGACCGGATCGAACTCGGTAACGATAGCGGTCATTGACAGCGGCATCTCACCGACGCAGCCGGATCTCCAGGCGCAGCTCGTCCCTGGCTGGAACGTCCTGACGAATAGTTCCAACACCACTGACACATACGGGCACGGGACGAAGGTAGCTGGCGTCGCGGCTGCTGCGACGAACAATGGACAGGGCGTCGCCGGCTACTGCTGGGGATGCCGGCTGATGCCGATCAAGGTGTACAACACAAGCGCGGGTGCGTACCAGAGCAATGTCGCGAGTGGCATTACGTGGGCTGTAGACCACGGTGCGAACGTCATCAACATCAGCCTCGCCGGAACGTCAGACTCGACAATTCTGAACAGTGCTGTTTCCTACGCGATCTCTCATGGCGTAACGGTGGTCGCCGCGGCAGGAGACAGCGGTCTCGGTGGCAACCCGAAGGAGTACCCAGCGGGAATCCCGGGCGTCATCAGCGTCGCAGGTTCGCAGCAGACAGACAGCCTCTACTCCTACTCGGAATCGGGTTCATGGGTCGATATCGCCGCTCCGGGCGGCCAAGTGACGACCCTCAATTCCGGCAGCTATCTGTCCGTGGGCGGCACGTCCATAGCCGCCCCGGCCGTCTCCGGAATCGTCGGGCTAATGCTCTCTGTCGATCCAGCGGCTACGACGTCCCAGATCGACAATGCATTGTTCACGACGACCCAACCGCTCGCAGGCACACGCCAGGTGGCATACGGCCGGGTCAACGCCTACCAAGCGCTCCTAGCCATCGCCGCCGTCGCCTCGAGCGGCTCCCTCACACAAAGTCCGCCGTCAAACGTCACTGCACCAACCATCTCAGGCGCCCCGCAGCAGGGAAATACCCTGATCGCGAGCCCGGGTTCTTGGTCCGGCACACCGACCTCGTATGGCTATCAATGGTTCAGGTGCGGCTCCAGCGGCTGCTCGGGAGTGAGCGGAGCAACGTCGTCGGCGTATGTCCTGGGGAGTGGTGACGTGGGCTACCAGATGAAGGTGAGAGTGTCAGCGTCCGACGCAGCTGGTTCTGGCACGGCGACATCGGCCTCTACCGCAACGATCACGCCGCTCACGTCGACGGGCACATCAACGACGACAGTCAACCCGAAGCGGCACAAGAAGTAGCGCCTGGATCCGTGCCTGTACGCGGAGGAGGGGTGACCCTGCGGTCACCCCTCCTCCGTGCTAGCCCAAGCTCAGGTTTGGGCCGCCGCGATGGTCAGCAGCCAAAGGCGTTTCCGTTGTTAATTCCTGTGAAGGTGTCCTTGGCGTATCCCTGCGTCGTCTTGTTCTGGCCATACCAGATTGAGCCGCCCGCGTTGGACTTGCTGGCCGCGTAGGACAAAATTGTCCCGACAGTCAGACAGGTCGCACCACCGAAGGCAGACGACGTGTTCTCAGATCCGAAGATGTGCGTAAGGTCCACCTTCTGGCTGCCCAATGTCGGCTTCAGCACGCTTCCTCCCGCCGACGAGCTGAAGTAGACGGTCAGGGCCGTCGCGAGCATCTGAGCCTTCAGGATCGAGTTCATCGAGGCCCCCGATGCGTTCGCCTTCTTGATCACTGTGTACACGTACGCGGCCACCTGTTTGCACGTCGATTTGGCCGGCAGATCCTGGAACGGCGCGTAGGTGCGAAGGAATGTCGTCACATTGCAGACTTTCGTGCCTGTGACGAGGTGAATCCCTCCGTTCAAGATGATCCCCTGGCCGTTCATGTTCTGCCAGAAGCCCATCGTAAGGCCACCCGTGACCGGGCCGCAGATCGTGGCTGTCGCTTTGGATGTCTGCCCAGTTGTGATCATCGCGACATTGTTATAAGTCACGCACTTGTCCGGTGTCGCCTTTATGGTTCGCGTGTACTTGTACGTGTGGCTCGTGAACGGAGATGCGTTCGTACCAGTCAGAGTGCAATATGTTGTCGGGGTCTTGGTGAGCTTGCACAGCTTCTGTGTCGTCCCTGTAAAGGCATCCGTCGGCGTCACCTTCTGTGTCTTCAGCGTGGTCGGTGTACCGAAGGTGGCTGTCGCCGTACCGGTGTTCGACCCGTCGGGCGTAAAGGCGGCTGTCTTTGACCATGTCGCCTTCGCAGTGTTCGTCACGCTTCCCGGGTTCTTCGTAAACGTGCAGGTGTACGAGAGTTGCTTGGTGCCTGTCGCAGGGATTGTGACAGCGGAGCCACCGGTAACTTTACAAGTGCCTCCTCCGGTGATGCTGTCGGTCACTGTCGCGACGATGGACTCCCAGTTATTGGGGTTCGTCACTGTGATTTTGCCGGACACTGCCCAACCACTGTCCTTAACACCAGTCTGCTTGACCGCGACTGTGTAGTTGAACGTCACGGAGGAAGCCCGCTTCGTCACGGATGAGGCACCTGTCACAAGCTTCTTGACTGTCCAGAAGTACGTCCGCGTGAAGATTGGTGCTGCTGTCTTCTTAACAGTGAGGTCCGCGCCCACACAGAGCTTGGTCGACTTTGTGGCGTGACCGAGTGTTGTGCTCAGGCTAGCGGTGTTTGTGAAGGTCTTGCAGGTGCCAGCCGGAACTGTCACCGAGCGCGTGTAGTGGAATGTCACCGGACTCGCTGTCGTAACTGCTGTGACGGTCCCGAGGTGTCCACCGACGGTGTCTGTCACTGTTACAGATTGGTGCGTGATTGTCCCGGTGAATCCGACTGTCACCGTGTCATGTGCTGTTCCCGCTTGCAGCAACTTTGTATTACTCAGTATCTGCCGTGGCCATGTGGCTCTTGCCGTGTTCGTGATCGGTGTGCCTGGGAGCGTTGTGAGAGTACAGGTGTATGTGAAGCGATTGTTGGTTGCGGTCAAGGCAACGCCGGTCAGGGTCTGAGTGTTCGTGCCACCAGATGTGAATGTGCACTTGGTCCCTGTGGAGAGCGTGTCGGTAATGGAAACTGTTGTGATCTGGATGACGGTGCCGTGTGTTGTGTTCGGGTTGGTCACGTCGACTGTGCCAGTGACAGTCACTGCGCTGATGTCGGGAGTCGAGTGCGTAACCGTAACGGTGTAGTGGAATGTGTAGGCGCTCGCCGATTGCTTGACTGTCGTAGCTGTGACATTCTTTGCGATTGTCCACGTCCACGACTCTGCAAAGGTCCCAGCGGCGTTCTTCACCACTGTCGGCTGTGTCGCTGTCGTAAGGGGTGTTGTCGGTGTGACTGTCAACTCCACCTTGAAGGCGTCGTACTTGCAGCTTGTAGGTGATACACCTGGTGCTCCCGTGCCTGACGGCGGTGTCGCAGCTGTGGGTGTCACGGCGCAGATCGCGAGGACGTAGACGCCACCGTGGTTCGGCGTTTTCGCGTACGGCCACAGCTGGATTCGCCCATTTGTGGTGTCGAATCCGTGGCTACCCTTGTATGTGACGATGCCTGTTGTCTTGATCGTGAACAACCGGTCTGTCCATGGGCCGCCTGTCGTCGTCGTTGTGTGCGTCTGGAATGAGAGGTTCTTTGTCGATGTGTCGTTGGGCTTCTTCTGCGTTCCAGGCTTGAGGACCGCGAAGAAGTAGGTTCCAGGACCGATCTTGCCGGAAGCCGGCCCGCTATTGAGCCACACCGAGAACTTGTTGGGATAGATGTTGCAGTCGATGGCTGTCGCGTGGCCGTTGAGGCAGGCGCCGAAGGCCCCGTTTGTTGGTGATTGAGTCAGGGCTCCCTTGACTGTGCGCGTCGAGTGCCCCCCACCTGTGAAGTCGTTCGCGGTAAACGCTGCGCCCTTGACTCCGGCGCTCGCGGTTTGTGCGAGCAGGGGGACAGTCAACACCGCCCCCGTCACAAGTAAGCCAGCTCCGAGCGCGCCGACGACTTTGCCAAGCGCGCGCTTGATATTCCCCCGCATGTCCATCCTCCCGGATGTCTACGTCCGGGAGGCCATGGCCCGGTTGGCCGACTCGAGTGGGGATAGCCCCCGACTCACAAAGAGAGTCACCCGCCTGACCCGTCTCCCGGTTGTGCCCGCCGCGGTCCGGGTTCGCCACTCGCTCCACGCCAGCCAGGCGACCATCTAAGGCTCGCGCATCAACGCTTTCCGCCACTCCACCCCGCGGGTGGAGTGGCGCAACACTGCTACCAACGCCCGCTCAAAACAAGTCAACATTCAGTAAAGGAATCCTGAGAGGAAAGGTTGTATCCGGCATCTAGTCGTGTTGAGACTGATCCAGTCATCGTGAGCCTTGGTGCGGGCTCAAGTTTTGAGCGTCCCCGGGGGCGTGCTGTGCCAATTCGGACTGCAGAAGAAGTGAGCGCGGACACAAGCAAGCTCTGCAGCGAGTTGCCGACTGCGCCCTCTTGTCCCGTGAGCGGTCATGGGGCGAGGGTACGCCGGGTGCTCCGTTCGGAATAAGTCGGCCTGCCGGGAGGGGGGAGGGCGGCCGGCGAGGGTAGGCCTATGCCTCCGCGTGTCCGCCGGTCCCGTTGGCGTACCGGCCTTTACTCCCTTGTCGGGACGGAACGCGAGAAGGGCCGGCCCCGATTGGCCGGCCCTTCTTTGTCTCCCCGTCGAGGCATGTCACCTACCTCGGAGCGGTCGTGGTGTCTAAGTGATCTGCCCGGTGGACTCCGTACAGGTGCTCACGCTGTTATTGAAGGAGTCGCCCTTGTAGGTCACCCTCCAGCTGTACGTCAACCCTGCTGTGAGCTCCACTTTCGACAGTGTGGTGGCGAGTGCGCCGAGCGTGTTGGCGGCTCCACCGCTCAGCGGCACGGTCTTTGTGAACACGGCGGTCCCACTGCCGAGTGTGCAGGAGGCTCCGTTGTACAGCGTGAAGTTGATTGTCCCCGTCGGTTTGTCACCTTTGGCCACATTGGCGATGTCACCCAGGAACATGATCGTCTTCAGTGTCGGAGTCGCCTTCTCGACTGTGACTGTCTCTGTCGGCGCCCCACACGAGGTTGTGGCGATGGCGTTGTTTGTTGTGTTGCCCGTCGCGCTCGCTCGCCAGTAGAACTTTCCGACTGTCGTCACGTGGATCGGTGGTGATGTGAATGTCCCATCACCGGTGAATGTCTTCGTCACCGCGTTGCCGTACTGGGCCACGCACTTTGTTGTGCTGAACAGCTTGAACGTGATGGTCCCAGACGATGTGTGCCCTCCGGACACCTTGGCCGTGTCGTGGACTGTCCCCGGCACGATCACGGGGCCGCTCGCCTTCGTGGTGATTGTCGGGTTCGCCTTCTTGACGATCACGGTCTCGCTCGCTGTCGCACACGGGCTTGTCGCGATTGCGTTGTTTGTTGTGTTGCCCGTGGCGCTGGCCCGCCAGTAGTAGGTGCCGGCTTTTGTCACCTTGATTGTCGGCGACGTGAATGTCCCGTCACCGGTGAACGCCTTGGTCACCGCTGTCCCGTACTGGACCGCACACTTTGTTGTGCTGAACAGCTTGAACGTGATGGTCCCAGACGGTGTGTGGCCCCCGGACACCTTGGCGGTGTCGTGGACTGTTCCCGGCACGGTCACCGAGCCGCTCGCCGTCGTGGCGAGTGTCGGGCTGGCCTTCTTGACGGTCACTGTCTCTGTTGCCGCCTTGCACGGGGTTGTCGCGATGGCGTTGTTTGTCCCGTTGCCCGTCGCGCTGGCCCGCCAGTAGTAGGTGCCGGCCTTGGTGACCTTGATTGTCGGCGACGTGAATGTCCCGTCACCGCTGAACACCTTGGTCACCGCTGTCCCATACTGGACCGCACACTTTGTTGTGCTGAACAGCTTGAACGTGATGGTCCCGGACGGTGTGTGCCCTCCGGACACCTTAGCGGTGTCGTGGACTGTACCTGGGACCGTCACCGAGCCGCTCGCCTTCGTGGAAAGCGTCGGACTCGCCTTTCCGACTGTCACGGTCTCTGTCGCTGTCGCACACGGGCTTGTCGCGATGGCGTTGTTTGTTGTGTTCCCCGTCGCGCTGGCTCGCCAGTAGTAGAACCCGGCCTTTGTCACCTTGATTGTCGGCGACGTGAATGTCCCGTCACCGGTGAATGCCTTGGTCACCGCTGTCCCGTACTGGACCGCACACTTTGTTGTGCTGAACAGCTTGAACGTAATGGTCCCGGACGGTGTGTGCCCACCGGATACCTTGGCAGTGTCGTGGACCGTTCCGGGAACGATCACCGCACTGCTCGCCTGGGTGGTGAGCGTCGGATTCGCCTTGTTGACGATGACGGTCTCTGTCGCCGCCTTGCACGCCGTTGTGGCGATGGCGTTGTTTGTTGAGTTGCCCGTAGCGCTCGCTCGCCAGTAGTAGGTGCCGGCCTTTGTGACCTTGATTGTCGGCGACGTGAATGTCCCGTCACCGGTGAACGCCTTGGTCACCGCCGTTCCGTACTGGACCGCACACTTTGTTGTGCTGAACAGCTTGAACGTGATGGTCCCGGACGGTGTGTGACCTCCGGACACCTTCGCGGTGTCGTGGACCGTGCCTGGGACGGTTATCGAGCCGCTCGCCGTGGTGGTGATCGTTGGGCTGGCCGGATTGACGACCACAGGTTCTGTTGTGCACCCACTCTTGCTTGTCCCGTTCAGACCGCCCGTCTTCTGGTCACCACCGTACGAGGCGACCCAGTGGTACGTGCCCGTCTTGGTCAGCGCAGTTGTGTCTGAGACCGTGGCAACCCCTGTCGCGTTCAGCTTTACGGTCTTTGTGAACACAATGGTCCCGCTGCATCCGGCGCCGCTGTAGAGGGTGAAGGTGATTGTCTCTGTCTTGACGGAGCCCGTGAATGTACGCAGCGTTGCCCTGTCGCTCGGCTTGAGACTGCCGACCACCCCTGTCTTCGGTGTCGCTGTGGTTGTCAGCCTCGTGGTCTTGCACAGGCTGAAGTTGCCGACAGCGAAGTCGTGGCCCTCGTTGCCGACGCTCGAGCCCGACGCTCTGGTGTCGGCGAAGAAGCTGGAGAAGCAGTCTGTTGTGGCCACCAGTGTCTTGACCTTAAGCACGTTGGTCACATCGACTCCTGCTTCAAAGAAGCCGTTGGTGCCAACTGTGCCGGGTGCCCATGGCGTCTTGATGGGCGCTGTTGCGTTCGCGATCCCGCACAATGTCTTGTTTGTGAGTCTGCAGTTGTGGCCGACCGCTGTCGACTTTGTGAGGCCGCCAGTCGATGACGAACTGATGCAACCCTTGGGCTGTGACTTCGACCCGTTGCAGGCCGCGTTCCACTTGTAGGACGAGACTGTCACGGCAGTGCCGCCGCTCGTGAAGGAGGCGAACAGGAAGAGGTCGCCTGTTGTGTGCGTCGCCACTTTGACGGGATTCGACCCTGCAACGATGAAGTGGCCAAAGTTCACTGTGGCTGCATTCGTGTCGCAGATGACTCGCTTCTTGAAGAGCCAGAATCCGGCGTTCGAGGAGCCGGTCACACTGCCGCGTTCCAGCGCCATGTAGAGCAGACGGTGCCCCGCAACCGGGCTACCCGTCGGCGCCAGGAACGCAGCGGCATAGGCGTTCTGAAGCTCGTCCTTCGGCGTCACCGAGGTCACCTTGCAAGTCCACGTTGTGATGTTGGCGGTGTCCTTGGTGTTCTGGGTGATCGCGAAGTCTGTCGAGCTCGGGTCAGCGATGAACTTCGAGTTGATCAGGTCCTGTACGCCTGACTTGGCGCTTCCCTTTGTGTTGAACAAGCTGGCCCAGTCGTATGGGGGCGGCGACGTCGTCGGTGTCGTTGTGGGAACGGTCGCTGTTTTCACGAGCCCGTTCAGCTTGAACAGGCCGGCGTTGTTGACGTCTGTCCCTCCGGCTGCACCGGCCTGCTGCGTGAGGGGCGCGATGATTCCTCCAGCCAGCAGGAGCGGCGCCAGCAGCAAGCCCGCGCGCGCGTACCACTTCTTCCCTTTTAAGAGCATGAGAGTTCCCCGTTTCGGGTCGACAAAGTCCGCCGGGGGTTGACTTAGTCCTCCTCCGCCTAGGACCGTCAATGTGAGGGCGGCACGCCCCCGCGGTCGAGTCGCCCAGCTCCGCCGATACTGCATCTACCGTGCAATGAGCACAGTGGAGCGTAAGGTTCCTGCAAAGAGATCAATGGGAGCTGAACGAACGATCAAGAAACGCTCAAGAAACGCTCAAGTCACGCTGACATTCGGGCGTGAAATCCCGCTTCGCTGCGCGTCCTGCGGACCCAGCTTGGCCGCCAATCGCTTCAGTGCGGCGGAGCGTAGCGATATCGAGGCGATGGTTACTCGCTTGCCTTTGAGGTTGGAGTCGCGCGGGAGATCCTGTCGGACGACTCGCGCCAGAAGTGCAGGCGGAAGGCGAGGTGGACGGCAAGGTTCGCAGCAACTCGCGACCTGCATCGTTTCAGAGCCGGGCGCCCGTCCGGTTTTCGACGAAGGAGCGAGAGATGGGCAACAGCATCACCGTAACCGGGAACCTCACCCGTGATCCGGAGATCCGCTACACCCGCGATGGCCAGGCGAGCATCCAGCTCGGTGTCGCCGTGAACCGGCGCTGGCAGGACCAGAAGACGCACGAGTGGGAGGAGGCCACGTCCTTCTTCGATGTGGTCTGCTGGCGGGAACTCGCGGAGAACGCAGCAATGACCCTTACGAAGGGCATGCGCATCATGGTGGTGGGGCGACTCGAACAGCGCAGTTGGGAGTCCGAGTTGGGGGAACGGCGGAACAAGGTGGAGATCGTCGCAGACGAGATCGGTCCCAGCCTCCGGTGGGCGACGGCAGAGGTCCACCGGCACGAGCGGAACGTTGCCGTCACCGATGCCGATGCCACAAGGGAGGCACTCGGGGTAAACGGCGAGGTCTCGACGAGCAAGTGACCCACGACACGCCCACCGGTTCTCGTGTTCGAACATCATGCTGCTCCACGGAGTCGAGCTGAGAGGGTCGCAGCTTCGAGCGCTCAGCCCTTCGGCTCGAACTCGAGCGCGAGGGAGTTCACGCAGTAACGCAGTCCCGTATCAGTAGGACCGTCGGGGAATACGTGGCCGAGATGGCCACCGCAGTGGGCGCACACGATCTCGATACGAACCATGCCGTGGCTGTGGTCCGGCCGTTCCTCGACGGTTCCGGCAGCTATGGCCCGGTCGAAGCTCGGCCACCCCGAGCCCGAGTCGAACTTGGCAGCGGTCGAAAAGACCGCAGTCCCGCATCCGGCGCAGCGGAAGATGCCGTCGTCGTCTACATGCAGGTACTTGCCCGACCACGCCGGCTCGGTCGCGCCTGTGCGCAGGACCTGGTACTGGTCGGGAGCCAGCCGGGCTCTCCACTCCTCGTCGCTGAGCTCCAGCTTTGCTTGTGCCATTGGAACCTCCTCTGACCGTCCTCGGTCCTCGCTCGGGCGAGGTGGGCCGCGTCGTAGCTCGACCCTATGGGGCCGACCTGTCCAAGGCGTCCTCGCACCGGGACGCTGATCTGGCGGTGGGGCAGCCTGCAACCCTGCCTTCGTTGGCTGCCCGCCTCTGGGCTCGAGGAACTCCCACGCTGACCCGGGGTAACCGCCCCCGGACGGTAGGTTCTGATGAGTGACCGACGGGCCGCCAGCAGGGCTAAGGGTGCCGGCGCACGTGGCCTGGGTCGCCGCTCGAAGGGATCCTTCGGGTCACCCGGAATCCTCGGAGGATGCAGAGGACCAGGCGCTTCTCGCGCTCGTCGACGCGGCCGCCGATCTCGGTGTCCAGTGGCTCACTGTCCAGGAGCCGAGCGTGGGACGCTCACTCTTCCGCCATGCCGAAGACCTCGACGCCAAGCGGATCCTGGTCCTCGGGTCCGAAGAGGCGACCGGCGAGCGCAGCACCACCGCCGTCGGCAAGTTCGGAGCTGACGCCGGTCGACAACCGGAAACGTCGGCCGCTCCGATGCTCCGCGTCCTCGTCGCGCAGCCGCACTCGGGCAAAGAGAGCCTGGTCGACGCCGTCCGGCGGCTCGCGGACGGGGGGATGACACCGAAGAAGGTCGACGAGGAAGCGATCGGGGCCATGCTCGGTGTTCCCGACGTCGACCTCCTCGTCGTGACGGGTGGCGACCCCACGGTGCCAGACCTCCTCACCTGGCAGGTCGCGTACAGCGAGATCGTCTTCCTCCCCGACCCGTGGCCGCACGTGGGGCGTCCGCAGCTGCTGAAGGCCGTCGACGAGTACCGCCGGCGGGACCGCCGCTACGGCGGGCTCGTGGCAAGCGGGAAGGGTTGAGCGGATGAAGGGGATGGTCTTCACCAAGATCGCGCTCGCCGCGGGATTCCTCCTCCTCGGGTTCCTGATCTGGCTCGCGATCATGGGGATGACGGCTGTGGGCGAGGCGCTCGTGACGCTCTTCGCGCTGGTGCTCCTCGTCGGGGGCGGCAACTGGATCTCGGGGCGGAGCCCGTACGGTCGCAGGACGGCGGAGGTCGAGCCCCGGCCGATCTCGCAGCGCTACGCGGCCGCGCCGCAGCCGCCGCAGACCGGCGATCAGCAGCCCCCGTCGTCAACAGCCGGCACCGCGCGGGCTCCGCAGGAGAAGGACGCGTGACCCTCCTCCGAGACACGGGCGTCGTCCTGCGCACCTATCGGCTCGGGGAGGCCGACAACATCGTCGTCTTCCTGACCGAAGCCCACGGCAAGGTGAGAGCGGTCGCCAAGGGCGTTCGGCGGACCTCGAGCAAGTTCGGCGGGCGTCTCGAGCCGCTGAGCCATGTGGCCTTGCTTCTCTGGCAGGGACGGAGCGAGCTCGCTGTCGTGAACCAGGTGGAGGTCGTCGACCACTTCCGCACCGTCCGTGAGAGCCTCCAGCGCGTGGCGGGCGCCCTCTCGATGGCCGAGGTCGCCGACCAGCTGGCACAGGACGGCCACCCGGATCCCGGCCTCTACCGCATGCTCGTCGGCGCGCTGCGGGCGATGGCCGACGTGCGCACCGACCCGGTGATGATCGTCCCCGCGTTCTTCCTGAAGTCGCTCGCGTACGAGGGGAGCGAGCCGGTACTGACAGCGTGTACGCGCTGCGGGCGGCCGGGAGACGAGATCGGCCTCGTCGCCTTCGACATGGTCGAGGGCGGCGCGTTGTGCCCCGGGTGCCGACGCGGGCGCGCGGTGAGCGCCGAGGCGCTCGACGTGGTGCGGCGCGTACTCGGCGGGTCCCTCGCCCAGGTGCTCGCGGCACCGAGGCCCGAGTGCGCGCCGGAGGTCTCGCTGCTCGCGACCGAGGCGATGGAGTCGCACCTCGAGCGGAGGCTCCGCGCGGTGCGTTCGGCACCGGCCCTGTCGTGACACGGGCGACGTCGTCCGGACGAGCAGACGCAGCCCGCGACTTCGCCATCTACGTCCACGTACCGTTCTGCCGGCACCGCTGCGACTACTGCGCGTTCGCGACGTACACCGACCGGGACCACCTCATGACGCGCTACGTCGACGCGTGCGTTGCCGACATCGCGCGCTCGGCGCTCCCGGCGGCGACGAGCGTCTTCTTCGGTGGCGGCACCCCCTCGCGACTCCCGGCCGAGGATCTCGGGCGCATCCTTGCGGCGATCGACGTCGCACCCGGGGCCGAGGTGACCGTCGAGTGCAACCCCGAGGACGCGTCGCCGGATCTCCTCGCCGCCTACCGCGAGGCGGGCGTGAACCGGATGTCCTTCGGCGTGCAGTCGACCGCCGGGCACGTCCTCGCAGCCCTCGGACGGGTGCACGACCCCGAGTCGGTGCCGCTCGCCCTCGAGCGCGCGGCGGCAGCGGGCTTCGACCGCGTGAACGTCGACCTCATCTACGGGGCAGCCGGCGAGACCGACGAGGACTGGGCGCGCACGATCGAAGGCGTGCTGTCGCTCCCGGACCCCCCTGGGCATGTGAGCGCCTACGGGCTCACCGTCGAGGCGGGCACCCCGCTCGCCGCGGACCCGGCGCGCCATCCCGACGACGACGCCCAGGCGGTCAGGTACGAGATCGCAGAACGCCTCCTCACGGCGGCCGGCTACCGGTGGTACGAAGTGTCGAACTGGGCGCTCCCCGGACACGAGTGCCGCCACAACCAGCTCTACTGGCGCCAGGGCGACTACCGGGGCATCGGTTCGGCGGCCCACAGCCACGATGACGGCCGGCGCTTCTGGAACGTGCGGACTCCCGACCGCTACGTCGCCGCGATCGAGGACGGCCGCACCCCGGTCGCCGGCGAGGAGCTGGTCGAAGGGGAGCAGCGGGTGATGGAGGGGCTCATGCTCTCCCTCCGCACGCCCGAGGGCGTTCCCGCAGAGGCGTTGCCGGACGACGACCGGCTCGAGGGCCTGGTCGTCCGTGAGCGGGGCCGCGCCGTGCTCACCGTCCGCGGCCGCCTGCTCGCCAACGCGGTGACCGCCATGCTGCGGCCGACAGCGCTCCTCGCCGCATATCCTCGCCACCTGTGACCGCAGAGCCAGCGCGAGACAGCTCGCAGCCCTCCGCGCCCCGGGAGATCGACGGCCTCCTGGAGAAGGTCGTCAACCTCTGCAAGCGGCGGGGCTTCATCTTCCCCTCGGCCGAGATCTACGGCGGCTTCCGCTCCACCTACGACTACGGTCCGCTCGGCGTCAACATGCTCCGCAACGTGAAGGACGCGTGGTGGCGCTCCACCGTCCAGCTCCGCGACGACGTCGTCGGCCTCGACGCAGCCGTCCTCTCGCCGCCGGCCATCTGGGCTGCGTCCGGCCACCTCGCCGAGTTCGCCGACCCGCTCGTCGAGTGCCGCAACTGCAACAGCCGCTGGCGCGCCGACAAGCTCGACGGCCCGTGCCCCAACTGCGGGGCCGACGACTTCACCGAGGCCCGGCCCTTCAACCTCATGTTCAAGACGCACGCGGGGCCGATCGAGGACGAGGGCGCCGTCGCGTACCTGCGGCCCGAGACCGCACAGGGCATGTTCGTGAACTTCATGAACGTCCTCCAGACGACCCGCAAGCGGCCCCCCTTCGGCATCGCCCAGATCGGCAAGTCCTTTCGCAACGAGATCACGCCGCAGAACTTCGTCTTCCGGACCCGGGAGTTCGAGCAGATGGAGATGGAGTTCTTCGTGCCGCCCGACGAGAGCCCGAAGTGGCACGAGTACTGGCAGCACGAGCGCTACCGCTGGTACGTGGAGCTCGGCATCCCCGAGCCGCAGCTCCGCCTGCGTCCCCACGGGCCCGAGGAGCTCTCGCACTACTCGGCCGCCACCTCCGACGTCGAGTTCCTCTTCCCGTGGGGCTGGGACGAGCTCGAGGGCATCGCCAACCGCACCGACTACGACCTCCGCAAGCACGCCGAGGCGTCAAGCGAGCGGATCGAGTACTTCGACCAGGCGACGGGTGAGCGCTACGTCCCCCACGTCATCGAGCCCGCGGGCGGTGTGACGCGGACGATGATGGCCTTCCTCCTCTCCGCCTACGACGAGGACGTCGTCGCGGGCGAGGCGCGCACCGTGCTGCGGCTCCACCACCGCCTCGCCCCGTACCAGGTGGCCGTCCTCCCGCTCTCGAGGAAGGAGCCGCTCGAGTCGATGGCGAAGGACGTCCTGCGGCTCCTCCAGCCGCACTTCATGTGCGACTACGACGTGACCCAGAGCATCGGGCGCCGGTACCGCCGCTCCGACGAGGTCGGCACGCCCTGGTGCGTCACGGTCGACTTCACATCCCTCGAGGACCGCGCGGTCACCGTGCGCGACCGCGACACGACCGAACAGGTGCGCGTGCCGATCGAAGGGCTCGTCGCGGAGGTCCAGCGCCGCTGCGGCGACCGCTGACGACGTCAGGCCCGACCCCGGCCGCGCTCCTCTGGGTGCGGCTGGGGACGTCGGTCGTCAGCCCGCCCGGCGATAGCGCCAGACCGCGATCGGCGCGAAGACCGCGAGGATCCCCGCCGACCACGCCAGCGACTGCCAGACGTTGGAGACCGACCAGGGTGCCGAATGCTGGGTGCCGAGGACCAGGTAGCGCGTGGCGTCGATCACCTGGCTCACCGGCTGGTGCACTGCGAACGCCTGCAGCCATCCCGGCATCGACCTGACTGTCACGAACGCCGACGACGCGAAGGAGAGCGGGAAGAGGATCGGAAATGCGGCCAGCTGCGCGGTCTCGCTGTTCGACGCGACGAGGCCCACGATCGCGAACGCCCAGCACAGGGCGTAGGCGAAGAACAGCACGAGCAGCATGGCGGCGAGGAACAGCCCGGCGTTCGTCTGCACGCGGAAGCCGACCGCGTAGCCGATCCCGGTGATCAATGCGAGCACGAAGACGTTCCGGACGGTGTCGGCGGCAGTTCGGCCGGCGAGGACGGCGGAGCGCGCCATGGGCAGCGCACGGAACCGCTCGATGAGGCCGGTGTGGAGGTCGTCGGCGAGGCCCACACTCGTGCTCACCGCGCCGAACCCGACCGTCTGCACGTAGACGCCCGCGATGAGGTAGTTCACGTAGGCCGTTCCCGAGACGTGGATCGCCCCGCCGAAAACGTAGCGGAAGAGCAGCACGAACATGATCGGCTGGACGCTCGAGAAGAACACGGCGTCGGGGATCCGCATGAGCCGGAGCAGGTTGCGCCAGGTGACCGTGAGCGCGTCGGCCACCGCCCAGCGCAGTCGCCCTCCGCCCTCGAAGGTCGCTGCCACGGGCCCCGAGGCCGAGGCGGTCGTCATGTGCCCGCCCTCCCCGCTTCGGCGTCTCGGCCCGATCCTGCTGCGGCGCCCACTACGGCCCGGCCGCCTCGACGATCCGAACCGCCGTCACCGCGACGACCCCTCTGCGCGCGGCTCCCGTCGCCCGTGGGCTTGGGTGAGTCGTCTTCGGTGTGATGGCCGGTCAGCCGCAAGAAGACGTCGTCGAGACTCGGCTCGCGAAGCGTCATGCCGAGCACCTCGATCCCGGCGTGGTCGAGTGCGCGCAAGACCTCCGTCGCCACGGCCGCGCCCCGCTCGACGGTGACCGAGACCGTCGACCCGTCGAGCACCGGGTCGCGGGGGACGAGTGAGCCCATGATGGCGGCGGCCCGTGCGGCGGTTTCGCGGTCCGCGACCGTGACCGTCACGACCGTCGCGCCCAGATCCGCCTTCAACTCGGCGGGGCTCCCCTCGGCGATCACGCGCCCTCGGTCGACGACCACCACCCGAGACGCCAGCCGGTCAGCCTCTTCGAGGTACTGGGTGGTGAGGAGCACGGTCGTGCCCTCGCTCACGAGCTCTTCGATCCGCTGCCACATGTCCTGGCGGCTCTGGGGGTCGAGCCCGGTCGTCGGCTCGTCGAGGAAGAGGACCGGCGGGCCGCTCACGAGCGCGGCTGCGAGGTCCAGGCGTCGTCGCATTCCGCCCGAGTACGTCTTGAGCGGCCGGTTGCCCGCGTCGGCGAGCCCGAACTGCTCGAGCAGGGTGTCGGTCCGCTCGAGCAGCCGGCGGCGGGAGACGTGGCTCAGTCGACCGACCATCCGAAGGTTCTCACGGCCGGTCAGCTGCTCGTCCACCGTCGCGTACTGACCGGCGAGCCCGATGAGCCCACGGACGGTGTTGGCCTCCGAGACGACGTCGTGCCCGAGGACCGCGCCACGTCCACTGTCCGGGACGAGGATCGTGGTCAGCACCCGCACCGCCGTCGTCTTGCCGGCCCCGTTGGGCCCGAGAAGGCCCAGCACCGACGCCTCCTCGACGCTGAAGGACACGCCGTCGAGCGCGCGCACCTCTCGACGTGCCCCGAACACCTTCACGAGGTTCTCGGCGACGATCGCCGGCTGGTCCGCCACACGCGCACCCTACTGGCCAACCTCGTGCGTATTCGGGCGAGTGTCCGATGCTCGCCGTCCTCGCGGAGCGGGCCGTAAGGTTGCTGCATGCCCTTCGTATTCGATTTCGACCACTCCCACCGTCGTCCTCCGATGGAGATGAAGGACCTCCTCGGCGGGAAGGGGGCGAACCTCGCCGAGATGACGTCGGTGTTGCGGCTGCCGGTTCCTCCGGGCTTCACCATCTCGACCGCGGCCTGCCGCGCCTACATGGAGTCGGGCTGGCCGGCGGGTCTCGACGCCGAGATCGGGCGTGCCAGAGGACGGCTCGAGCGGGCGATGGGCAAGGTCCTCGGCGACGCGCTCGACCCCCTCCTCGTCTCGGTGCGCTCGGGAGCGAAGTTCTCGATGCCCGGGATGATGGACACGGTCTTGAACCTGGGCCTGAACGACCAGTCGGTCGAGGGACTCGCCAAGCAGACCGACGACGAACGATTCGCGTACGACTCGTACCGCCGGTTCATCTCGATGTACGGCCGGATCGTGCTCGCCATCCCTGCCGAGGAGTTCGACTCGCTGTTCGATGCGGCGAAGGAGCTCGCCGGCACGACCTCTGACGCCCGCGTCCCGACGGAGCTCCTCCGCTATCTCGTCGACACGTACCAGAAGATCGTCGAGCGCCACACCGACGCGCCGTTCCCCCAGGACCCAGGCGACCAGCTGCAAGGCGCGATCGAGGCGGTGTTCCGCAGCTGGAACGGTCCCCGAGCCATCGCGTACCGCGAGCGCGAGCACATCGCCCACACGCTCGGCACCGCGGTGAACGTCCAGGCGATGGTCTTCGGCAACCGCGACGACCAGTCCGGCACGGGTGTCGGGTTCACCCGGGACCCGGCGACCGGCGACCAGGGCGTCTACGGCGACTTCCTCGTGAACGCGCAGGGCGAGGACGTCGTCGCCGGCATCCGCAACACCGAGCCGCTCTCGGCCCTCGAGGAGCGCTTCCCCCGCGTCCACCGAGAACTGCTCTCGATCTTCGAACGGCTCGAGCGCCACTACCGCGACATGTGCGACACCGAGTTCACGATCGAGCAGGGGAAGCTCTGGATGCTCCAGACGCGCGTCGGCAAGCGGACGGGCAAGGCCGCGCTCAAGATGGCCGTCGACATGACGAGCGAACCGCGGATCTTGCTCACCCGTGCCGAGGCCGTGTCGCGTATCACCGAGGACCACCTCTCCGCGGTGCTCCACCCGCAGTTCGCAGGCGGCGGTCACACCGTCATCGCCAAGGGCCTTGCGGCGTCGCCAGGTGCCGCGGTGGGCCGGGCGTACTTCACCGCCGACGACGCCGAGCAGGCGGCGAAGGCCGGCGAGCCGGTGATCCTCGTCCGCAACGAGACCTCGCCCGACGACGTCCACGGCATGCTCGCCGCACAGGGCGTGCTCACCGCACGTGGCGGGCTGGTCAGCCACGCGGCCGTGGTCGCCCGCGGGTGGGGGAAGCCGGCGGTGGTCGGTGCCGAGTCGCTCCGGATCTCCCGCCATGCCTTCAGCGCGGGCGGGGTCGCGCTGAACGAGGGCGACTGGGTGTCGATCGACGGCTCGACCGGCGAGGTCGTCGCCGGGCAGGTGCCGCTCACGGCCGCCCAGCCCCCGCCCGAGCTCGAGACCCTCCTCTCGTGGGCCGACGACATCCGGGAGGGCGAGCTCGGCGTGCGGGCGAACGCCGACACCGCCGACGACGCCGCCAACGCGCGCCGCCTGGGCGCGGAGGGGATCGGCCTGTGCCGGACTGAGCACATGTTCCTCGGGGAGGACCGCCTCCCCGTCGTCCGTCGCATGATCCTCGCCGAGGGCGAGGACGAGGAGGCTCAAGCCCTCGAGGAGCTGCGCCGAGTCCAGCAGGAGGACTTCGCAGGGATCCTCGAGGCCATGGACGGCCTGCCCGTGACGGTCCGCCTCCTCGACCCGCCGCTCCACGAATTCCTCCCGTCCACCCACGAGCTGGCCATCAAGGAGGCGACCGAGGGGCTCTCCGACGAGGAGCGCCGGCTCTACGACGCGGCGAAATCGTGGGAGGAGGCGAACCCGATGCTCGGGACGCGCGGCGTTCGCCTCGCCGTCGTGAAGCCCGGGCTCTACGAGATGCAGGTCCGGGCGCTCATGGCCGCCGCCCTCGAACGCGTCGCGGTCGGCGGCACGCCCGTCGTCGAGATCATGATCCCCCTCACCGTGAGCCGGGAGGAGCTCGCGCTGGCGCGCCGCTGGGTCGAGGCTGCGATCGCGGAGACGCTCGAGGGGGGACGCCCGAAGCGCACGACTGCCCGCGGCCGCAAGGCCGGGTCCTCGGATGCGAAGGCGCCGATCGAGGGGCTGGAGGTCGCCATCGGCACGATGGTGGAGACCCCCCGTGCCGCGCTCCTCGCGGGCGAGATCGCCGAAGTCGCAGACTTCTTCAGTTTCGGGACGAACGACCTCACGCAGATGACGTTCGGCTTCAGCCGCGACGACGTCGAGGGGCGGATGATGGCCGCGTATCTCGAGCTCGGCCTGCTGCCGAGGAACCCGTTCGAGACGGTGGACGCAGCGGGAGTCGGTGAGCTCGTGCGCGTCGCGACGATCCGAGGACGCGACACGAAGCCCGACCTCAAGGTCGGCGTCTGCGGCGAGCACGGCGGCGACCCCGAGTCGATCGCGGTCTTCTACGACGCGGGTCTCGACTACGTGAGCTGCTCTCCCTACCGGGTGCCGGTGGCCCGCCTCGCCGCCGCCCAGGCCGTCGTCGCAGCCGGCCGGGCTCCCGTCGAAGGCCGCGGCCAGGGACGCCGCGGCCAGGCGGGCGGCTCGAGCCTTCCCCGTCGCGCCGGGACCTCGCGAGGAAGATCGCAGAGCATTTCCGCCGCGCGTGGCCGGAAGCCCCGGGCGGGCGCTGGCGCGACCACGAGCCGGAGGACGGGCACGTCCCGGCGTTCGCCGAAGGGCCGTTGATCTCGGGCGAGGAGCGCCGGCGTCGACGGGTGCAGCACCGCCGCGAGCCGCGCGCAGGCCGCCGGTAGCCTGCCGGGGATGGCCATTCCGGACGAGGAAGTCGCGCAGGTCCGGGCGGCGACCGACCTCGTCGGGCTGATCAGCGAGCACCTCGGCCTCCGCCAGCAGGGGCGGAGGTGGGTGGGCCTCTGCCCCTTCCACCAGGAGAAGACGCCGTCCTTCTCGGTCAACGCGGAAGCCGGTTTCTACTACTGCTTCGGATGCCAGGCGTCAGGAGACGCGATCACCTTCGTGCGCGAGACGGAGCATCTGGACTTCGTCGACGCCGTCCGCCTGTTGGCCGACCGCGCCGGGGTGATGCTGCACGAGACGGAGGACAGCGGTCCCGACCGGCAACGGCGGACGCGGCTCCTCGAGGCGATGGCCCGAGCCGTGCAGTGGTACCACGAGCGCCTCCTCTCGGCACCCGACGCCGGCAGGGCGCGCGACTACCTGCGGTCCCGCGGCTACGACGGTGAGGTCGTCCGACGCTTCGTCCTCGGGTGGGCTCCGGACGAGTGGGACGGCCTGTGCAGTGCCCTCGGACTCACACAACGCGTCGCGGTCGACACGGGACTCGGGTTCGTCAACCGGACCGGGAGGCTGCAGGACGCGTTCCGTGCCCGGGTGCTCTTCCCGATCTTCGACCCCTCCGGGCGTCCCGTGGCGCTCGGGGGTCGCGTGCTTCCGGGAGGAAGCGGAGCCGCAGGTACCGGGAGCGCCGGCTCGCCCGGGCCGTCCGGGGAGCGCCACGAGCCCAAGTACAAGAACTCCCAGGAGACGGCGATCTATTCGAAGCGCCGGACGCTGTACGCGTTGAACTGGGCGAAACACGACATCGTCGCCACCGGCGAGGTCGTCGTGTGCGAGGGCTACACCGACGTCATCGGGTTCTTCGGTTCGGGCGTCCCGCGTGCGGTCGCCACCTGCGGGACCGCGCTCGCCGAGGACCACCTCCGCCTCCTGCACAACTACGGGCGACGGATCGTCCTCGCGTACGACGCGGACCAGGCCGGTCAGGCTGCCGCCGCCCGCCTGTACGAGTGGGAGCGGCGGCACGACGTGGACCTCCGAGTGGCCGCGCTGCCGGGCGGCTCCGATCCCGCGGACCTCGCGCGCTCGGACCCCCAGGCGTTGCGCGACGCGGTCCGCAGTGCGGTCCCGTACCTTCAGTTCAGGGTGGATCGCCTTCTGGCCGGAAGCGATCTCTCGACTCCCGAAGGCCGCGCGAAGGCGGCCGAGGCCGCCCTCGCGGCGGTCGCCGAGCACCCCGACGCGCTCGTCCGTGACCAGTACGTGATGCGCGTAGCGGACATGACGCGGCTCGACCCGGCCTCGCTGCGCGCGTGGGCAACGACGGCGGGCCGAAGCTCCGGGGGATCGCTCCAAAGCCGCCGTGGGAAGGGTGGTGATGGGGTCTCCCGACAGTCCGCCGCAGCGCACGCTGCCGACGAACCGAGCCAGTCGCAGGCCGCCGAGACGGGTCCGGGATCGCCGAGGGTCGGGACCGGCCAGTCGAGACGGGCGTCTTCGAACGGCCATCGCGCGAGCCGCCCAGGACTCGAGGCGTTGAAACTGGCACTGCACTGCCCGGATCTCGTGGCCGACCGCTTAGAGGAAGTGCTCTTCGACGACCCCCTCCAGCGCCGTGCCTTCACGGCGCTCGCGGCGTCGGCCAGCGTGGGGGAAGCCGTCGACCGCGCGGACCCCGAAGTCGCGGACCTACTGCGACGACTGATCGTCGAAGAACCGGTGATTCCCGACGACCAAAGCACGGATCCCGCCGCACCCGTCATCGCACAACTCGTCCGCGAGGCCGCACGCCGTGCGCTCGGGGAGCTTCAAGCTGAAGGCCGCACGGGTCGACGCGACCTCGCCGAGGTGGCCAAAGAGACCGCGACGGTGCGTCGTTGGATCGAAGATCTGGACGACGCCGAACTCTGCGGCGTCGCGACCTCACTGTTGGTAGCGTGGTTGCTTGGTGGGATGCACCCGGGCTCGGTTCCGAGCGGGCCCCTGACGACGACGGAGCCCGTATGAGCACGAGTGGTGGTCGGACGACCGGCGGTGCCCGGCCACCCCGTCATGAACCGCGCGACAGGCCGAGACGTTCCCGATCGTCAGGGTCCTCGGACGGATCGGGATCGCTCGGATCGGATTACTTCGATGGCAACGTCGAGGATCCGGTGCACACCTACCTGAAGGAAATCGGAAAGGTCCCGCTGCTGAACGCAGAGCTCGAGGTGGAGCTCGGTCGCAGGATCCAAGCTGGGAACGAGGCTGCGGTGCGTCTCGCCGCACACGCGCAGGCCGAAGAGTCCGGGGGATCCCCCGAACAGGTGCTTTCAGCTGCACACCAACGTCGCGACCGTCGGACCGTCGAGATCGGCGAGCAGTCAAAGGAGGCGCTCATCGAGGCCAACCTGCGGCTCGTCGTATCCATTGCCAAGCGTTACCGCAATCGCGGCCTCGCGTTCCTCGACCTGATCCAGGAAGGCAACCTCGGGCTCATGCGGGCGGTCGACAAGTTCGACTACGAGAAGGGGTTCAAGTTCTCGACCTATGCCACGTGGTGGATCCGTCAAGCCATCACTCGGGCCATTGCCGACCAGGCTCGGACGATCCGTATCCCCGTCCACATGGTCGAGACGATCAACAAGGTCGTATGGGCCCAACGTCAGCTCCTCCAGGAGCTCGGCCGCGAACCGACGGCGGAAGAGGTCTCTCAGCGGGTCGAATACCCGATCGAGCGCGTCCGGGAGATCCAGCGACTCAGCATGGACACCGTGTCGCTCGAACAGCCGGTGGGCGAGGAGGACGACTTCAGCCTCTCGGACCTGATCGAAGACCGAGGTGCGATCGTCCCCGACGACGCGGCGGCCCGTGCGATGCTCGACCGTGCCCTCAAGGCCGCGCTCGGTTTCCTGAGCGAGCGCGAGCAGGACATCGTGCGGCTGCGGTTCGGCCTGGACGACGGGAAGATCCGCACCCTGGAGGAGGTGGGAAAGGAGTTCGGGGTCACCCGTGAGCGCGTTCGCCAGATCGAGTCCAAGACGCTCGCCAAGTTGCGCCGGCCGGACGCAGCTTTTCTCCTCCGGGACTATCTCGAAGAAGCCTGACCGGCGACGTCGCGTCCGGCTGATCTACGCAACCGCGCGCTCGTCGCTCGGTCCCCGCACCGGTGCAGAAGGGTCGCCGTTCGACCCCTGATAACGTCGTTGGGCGCTGTTCCGGGGTAGCTCAACTGGCAGAGCAAGCGGCTGTTAACCGCTAGGTTGAGAGTTCGAGTCTCTCCCCCGGAGCTTTCGTCGTTCAGGACCAGTGTTGCCCGGTTCAATGGCCACGTCGGGACAGGTCTGGGCCAGCACGCCGTCCGTTGCGGCATTCGTCGATCGGGATGACATCGCCGGCCGATCCGTTCGAGCGCCTGCGCAATGGCCCGGCGCCTGCCGGAAATGCCACGCCAACCGCGACCACCACGTCCTGTGAGAGACCGTCGAGCGCGCCCAGCAAGCAGTAGATGGGAATCTTCCAACGCCGGACACCTGAAGGCGGGAACGGTTCACTGTGGGACGCCGCCGTGCTGCTGGCAGCTTCCAGTTTCTGAGGGTCTGGAGATGACCGGCGGCCACCGTGAGGCCTTCAAACAGGCTCTTGACACCGGTTCGCTCGGGTCCTATACCCAATCACCAGACGAGAGCGGGGAGTGCGTTTATGGGCCAGGGCTGATGCTTCCCACCGCCGTCCTTCGCCGAGACTGTCACCGCCACACCACGCGACTTCGCACCCGGCTACGCACGACGGATCCTTCTGACCTACGGAGACCACGCGCCGTGGTTCGGCCCCACGTGCCATCTCGAAGCCACTGGCACGGATCACCACGGACCACGGCTCGTGATGTCACTCGTGCTGGAGAAAGGAACACCCGATGCCCTACATCACGACTTCCGACGGGACGCAGATCTACTACACCGACCAGGGAGCGGGGCAGCCGATCGTGTTGAGTCACGGCTGGCCCTTGAGCTCAGACGCGTGGCAGGTCGAGTTGAAGCTCTTCGCGGATGCCGGCTATCGGGCGATCGCCCATGATCGGCGAGGCCACGGGCGCTCAGCCAAGACGTACAACGGCAACGACATGGACACGTACGCCCATGACCTCGCTGACCTGATCGACGCGCTCCAGCTCCACGACGTCATTGTCGTCGGCCACTCCACCGGTGGAGGCGAGGTCGTGAAATACGCCGCGCAGTACGGCGCGGACCGCGTTGCGAAGGTCGTCACCGTCGGCGCGGTGCCACCCATCATGGTGCGGTCCGAGACCAATCCGGAAGGTACCCCCATCGAGGCGTTCGACCAGATCCGACAGGCGCTGCTGAAGGACAGGTCGCAGTTCTACAAGGATCTGTCGGAGCCGTTCTTTGGCGCCAACCGAAAGGGATCGACGGTCTCGCAGGGGGCGAAGGACGACTTCTGGCGGCAGGGAATGATGGTCAATCTTGCCGCCGCGTATGACTGCGTGCGGGCCTTCTCGGAGACCGACCAGACGAAGGACCTTGAGATGATCGACGTCCCGATGCTCATCGCCCAGGGGGACGACGACCAGATCGTGCCCATCGCTGCCGCGGCCTACAAGTCGATCAAGCTCGTCAAGGACGGATCGCTGAAGGTGTACTCCGGTGCTCCGCACGGCATCTACGGCCCCTACCAAGAGGCGCTCGACAAGGACATCTTGGAGTTCATTGGAGCATGACGCCCTGATGCCGTGACACCGGAGCACGCTCATCGGGCCAGGTCGCTGCTGCTCAATCCGAGCGGCTTGGGAGGACGCCAGCGATTCTGAAGGGCGCGATGGCGGTGCTCGGCGGAGCGGCAGGCCCGCTGCGATCCAGAGAGCTGGGATCGGACCCCCTTCGGCCGCGGTCCTTGCTGGAGGTATCTCGGCAACCGTCACGGTCGTCTGAGATCCAAGGGAATCAGCGGCAATGTCAGTTCTCTCAGCGAACGGAATGCACCTCGAAGGCAAGGACGAGATCGCTGATGCCGCGGAAGATCGCAAAGAAGCCGACCCACAGGACGAGTAGGACGGCGCGGGCGGCGATGTACTGCTCCGACGCCCAGAAACCCAATCCGACTTCCAAGATTCCGGTGATGAGGCCGAGCCACCACATTCGGTTGAAGGCTTGCATCATGGCAGAACGAAAGATGTCGAGTCCGCCCCTCAGGAGGAGCAGCAAACCGAATGCCGCGGCGAGCGACCAGAAGGCGTCGTAGGGCCTGACGAAGGACCAGATGGCTCCTCCAACGAACAGCACCGCGAGGAAGGCGCGCAAGACGGCCCAACCACCACCTTGGAGCATGGCCAGCCCGAACTCCGAGGCTGCGGAGAAGAGGAAGACGGCCCCCAACAGAAGACCGATCGTCGCCACTGACGCGACGCTGAAGCGAAGCACGATTGCGGCGATGATGAGCCAGGCGAAGCCGGCGAGGAGAAAGATCCACCATCGGCGGCCGAGCTCCGACCCGAGGTGACGCACGGTACTTGGCTTCATCGAACCGCCGAGGGAGAGTTCCGACTCGAGCCGGCGCAATGGGCCGTTGGACATATCAAGGTCGTCGCTCATTTGACTTCACCTTTCGTTTGCTTGCCGCTGTTGGGTCTGCAGGGGGCGCCCGACACGACACTGGGTGTCCCGCAACGTGGGCGGGCCGACGAGGAGGCACTGCGCCGCGTTTTCTCGGGGAGAGGGCGAAGCCGAACGGCGAGAGGTCAGTCCGACATCGCGAGGGTTCGCGAGCGGCGACAGTCGACGGCTCGCGGCGCCGAGCACGCCCGTGTCGAGCCCCTCCATAGCGACCATCGCCACACCGATCGAGTGCAGACGAGCACGACGACCGTGCTCGGAGTCCAAGATGCTCAGCGCCTGCGGGTGAGCCGCCGCTCGCAGTGCACGTCCACCCCGCTTGAACGACGAACTCTCAGGCCACACTGCGCCCGGCACGACGCTTCGTCAAGGCAAGCGATCGCAGGTCGGCGGCCGGCCTGAAGGGACGGCGGGCTCAGGAACGCCAATCACCTTGCTTGCCCGAGCATATGTGTCGAAGTACGTTCTGCTTTGACTACGGGACACCAGCGGCGCGTGATCGAGGACCAAGGGAGGCAGATGGCCGCGAGTACCTCGGGTGCGGGAGGCGCCGTACGCGGCGCCGACGGTGTTGCCGATCCTGTGGCACGCGAGTTCCTGAGGAAAGCGGATCCCGTGCTCGCCCGAATCATCGACGCGCGACCGGACTTCCGTCCTCGGGCGTGGCTGAACGAGCTGCCCCCCTTCGACGCCTTCGGGACGCTCGTCTTTCAGGTCATCGGCCAACAACTGTCGGTCATCGCGACGCGGGCGATCCTGGCTCGCCTCCAGGCGCGCTTCGGAGGGCACATGCCGTCCCCGGCAGAGCTGCTCAGCGCAGATCCACGGGAGCTCCGCACCATTGGCATGTCGACTCGGAAGGGCGCGACGCTCCGGGAACTCGCCCAACGGTTCGTAGACGGACGGCTGAGCGACGAGGGGCTGTCACGCATGGCCGACGACGAGGTTGAGGCCGCGCTGACCGACGTCCCGGGAATCGGTCCTTGGACGGCTCGCGGCTTTCTGCTCGTGGGTCTCGATCGACCGGACGTGCTCCTCACTGGTGACCTCGCGCTGCGGCACGTCGTCCAACGGACGTACGGACTGGACCACCTTCCGAGCGAACACGAGATGGTCCAGCTCGCGGAGATCTGGCGACCATATCGAAGTCTCGCTGTGAGCTACTTGTTCGCGTCCGAGTTCGGGGAAGCACCTGGCGGGCGCACGACACAGTCGACGCCAACAGCTCAAGAGGGAAAAGATGCTCGGGAACGATCCGCGACTTCGCCCCTAAAAAGGTCAGCGGAGTAGCGAGCGTGTTCAGAGGCGGGGCGGGTCTCGTGTACCAACGCGAGTCCACAGCTCCCGGCCACTGCCGATTCGCCACCGCCACCGTGTCCTCGTGTCGACGACTATTCCCCGCCGCGGTCGTCGTCCAACTGCGCCGCCACGGATTCCAACGCCTCCGTCGCCTTCCCGAGCGTCCGGGGTTCGATGTGGTCGAACACACGGGAGCGGACACTCGTGACATGCTCGGGCCAGGCGGACTTCAACTTGGCCAGGCCTCGGGGGGTCAGCTGTGCAAGATTGCTCCGTCCGTCAGAAGAGCTGGCCCGCTTGACCACGAATCCACGCGACTGCAGGTCGTCCACGAGGCGCGTGGTCCGGCTTGCAGAAAGTCCGCAGGCGCTTGCGAGGTCAGCCATCCGCAACTGTCGATTCGGTGCTTCGGACAGGTTCATGATCACCGTGTACTCGCTGGCGGTCAGGCCGGACCCCCTGATCAAATCGTTGCCGAGCTGCCGGGGCAAGTTCAGCGCGATTCGCATCAGTGCCCGCCAGAACTTCTCTTCGGTCGGGGTCAGCGGCTCTGGATTCGCCACTCGGACACGGTATCTCCGCGCGTGGAGCGAGAGTCGGTCATTCCTGGCGACACGGCGCCTGATGGGTGGCGACTCAGATTTGCGCGGAGGGAAACCCTCTCGCCAGTTCCTCACGGGAGTGTCCGTCGATACGGAGGCAGGCAGATCGGAGGTTTTCCGTGAGATGCTGGCGAGTCCGCGTGCCGGGGATGAGTAGGACATTGGGACTGACATCGAGAAGCCAGGCGAGCGCCAATTGCGCTGGAGTCGCACGGAGACGTGTGGCAAGGTCCGAGACCAGCGGACTCGTCAGAATCTTGTTCCCGGTACCCCGCGGCCAACCCAACGGCGCGAAGGGCACGAATGCGATGTGGTGGGAGTTGCATTCGTGAACGAGATCGAGCGAGCGTTGATCGGCGAGATTGAGCAGGTTCTGCACGCAGACGATGTCAGTTTGATCAAGAGCCCTGCGGAGGTGAGCCGCTGAAACGTTGCTCAGACCGATCCCATCGACGAGCCCTTCATCTCTGACCCTGATGAGGGCTGCGAGCTGCGCGTCGAAGCGGGCCCCAGGAACGGACTGGTCCATCATTCGAAGATTCACTGCTGCCAAGCGATCCAGGCCGAGCGTCAAGAGGTTCTCCTCGATGCCCGCGCGGAGCTGATCCGGCTCGTCGTAGGGGAGCACGCGACCGGCGTCGTCGCGACGCGCTGCGACCTTGCTTACGATGGCGAGGTCGCTCGGATATGGAAACAGCGCCGCGCGGATCAGCTCGTTGACGCTACCGGGCCCGTAGTACTGCGCGGTGTCGATGTGGTTGACGCCAGCGTCGACTGCGAGGTGTAATACGCGCTTTGCTTCGTCCGGGTCCCTCGGCGGCCCGAACACGCTGTCGCCCGCGAGTTGCATGGCCCCGTATCCCATGCGGTTCACGTGCCACCTGCCCAACGCGAACGAACCCGCCACTTCGACACACGACTTGAGGTCTGTCATGCCGCGAGCGTCCCCTCCTCGCAGGCGCCTACCTGTCGGATTCAAGCGATGGTGGGCGCGATCTCGTAGCTCATCCGCCATAGGCAGGAACGACTGCGCCGTTCACCGGCTTCGCATCGTCGCTGACGAGGTAGGCGATCACGTCGGCGATCGCTCCTGGCTCGACGGCACCGACGAGGAACTCTGGTGGGACGAGCGCCTTGTTCTGCTCGGTGGCGATGAGCTGCGGGGCGACCGCGTTGACCCGGATCCCGTGCGGGCGCAGTTCGAGATCGAGGACACGGATGAGATGCACGAGGGCCGCCTTGGTCACCGCGTACGCGGCAAGGCCTCGCGCCGGTTCGAGGCCTTGTCGCGCCGCGACGTGGACGATGGCCCCTGTGCCTTTCTCCTGCATGTAGGGCGTCACCGCCTGCGTGAGCCACAGCGCCGCGCCGAGGTTGACGTCCATGAACTCTCTGAGCAGGTCTGGCGTCACGCTGAGCGCGTCGCCAAGCGCGTAGACGCCGACGGTGTTCACGAGGATGTCCGGTGAGCCGACCTGCTTGGCGATTCTGTCTACCAGCGGCTTGGCGACGGCTGGGTCGGTGGCATCCGCGACCTCAGTGTGGATGTCGCCCGGCAACTGTTTCAGTCCGGCTTCGCTGCGGTCAACGCCGACGACCGAGAGACCAGCCGCATGCAGCGCGATTGCGGTCGCCTGTCCGAGTCCGCTTCCCGCGCCGGCCACGATGGCGATCCGTGTGCTCATGGTGCAACCTTTCGAGAAGGTGGGATTCTGCAGGGAGGTGGGAGGAGTGTCATGTGCTTGCGCACGCAAGTCTATTGGCGTCCGGGCGGCTGACGTGAAGGGGGCGGACCACCAGGTCGGTCGGCTGCGCATCGGTCAGCGCAGGACCGCTACGCCGACGTCGACGCCCCGTCGTTACGGGCCGAGAATCTCGGCGGCTGAGCCCTCCGGGCATCAGTGCGACGGCCATCCGAGCGCATTGAAGACCGCCACCGGGTCGAGGTAGTCGCGCCAGTGAGTGACCTTGCGATCCATGATCCTCAGTACCGAGATGTACCGGTTGGTGTAGGGAGCGCCGGTGGCCACGACCCGGCCCTCGGAGGCGTACTCGAGGACGACGACACCGGTCTTCGTGTCGTGATGGACCGCGAGGTCGTAGCAGCGGTCGAGGACGATCATCGTCCCGTACGGGCGGTAGAGCTCGGCGACGTTCGTGCGGCCCTCGACGTGTCTCGGGTAGTCGGGAACGGTGATGATGTAGTCGAAGACGACGTCATCGGCCAGGAGATCGAAGAAGTGGCCGCCATCCGCGATGCCGTCGAGGCCCTCCTCGATGATGCGAAAGAACGGATCGAGCGCCTTGAAATCGTCGATGTCGGCAATGCCCGTCATGATGTCCCTCATGAAACGCCGTCAGCCAGGGTTAGTGCTTGATGGCTCGCCCCTCAAACGTGTAGCCGGTCACCTTCGGTTCTCCCCTGAAGTAGTACGTGTTGAGCTGGTCAACAGTGAAACCAGCTCGCTCGACCTCTTCCGGGATGCGTCGCGTCAAGTGGCAACCCCCGGCGAGTCGCTTGTTGAGGGGTTCCACCCGGCGCTGCCAGCGCTGGACATTGACGTCAGGAGCATGGCCGTGTTCGACAAAATGGAAGACACCGCCTGGCACCAAGACGCGGTGGGCTTCTGCCAGTGCCGACGCGAGGTCGGGGATGGTACACATCGTCCACGTCGACACCACGGCATCGAAGGTCTCGGACGGCAGGTCGTCCAGGTGTTCGCCGTTTCGTCCCGCCAGCTCGACGGGCACGGTTGATCGCGCCATACGGGGTTCCGCGATTCGCATGCATACCGTCGAGGGCTCAATGGCCAGAATCTTGGTTACCGCGCTCGGGTAGTACGGAGCGTTCAGGGCGGTGCCGAACCCGATCTCGACGACCTCGCCCTTCAGACCCGCGCACACGCGGGCGCGCACCTCAGCCATTCGCTTGCTCGACATAACTTTGTCTTGCAACCGAGGCAGGAGCTGATCGTGGTAGAAGCCCATCTTGCCTCCAGGCCAGGACTGTAGCTCCGGGGCCGCGTGACGGTGCGCCCCTCGATCTGCCACTTTTGGTCAAATCGACCTTGGGTACACCGTCGTCCGACTTGGAGCGCCGGGTGCCACCCCGGGCGTGGGCGCGCCGCGGCGGGAGCCCGGACCAGCGAAGACGCGACAGTCCGCCGCGCCTGCGAGCCGAGGGCCAAAGGGCGCTGGGCGAGCACGAATGGGAGGAACGGCACCGGACTCGGTGGGGACGCGCCGCGAGCAGCTCGATTATGGGAGGCAGGCGGGAGGCACGCCGGAGAGCCCGTCGAGGGACGGGCGTCGGTCAGTTGAGGTGGAGAGGAGATCAGCGCCCCGCGGTGGGCGGTGACTGGCCCATGCAGCGGGATCAGTTCAGCTGCGATCACCTCAGGGCGCCACGCAAAAGTGCAACGCGTTAGCCCTTTACACCCGGGTCCTCCGGAGCTAGACACAGTGCACCTCCCGCAGGACGGGAGAGGCGGAGTTGCGACGAAAAGATCTTTCGAGCCGCGCATTGTCGGCTGGCGACGTAGGCACCCATTGATTGTCTATCTTCGGTAGCCCCCCGATGTGGTGGCGGATGTGATCCGCGGGTTGCGGGGTGCGCCATGTTCGATAGCCGCGGCTTGTCCGCCCTTGGTCGCCGACACGAATCTGGGAAGAGCGGCGGGCGAGTTATTGCGGGCCAAGTGTGGAAGAAGCCAGCGGTCCGCAGATCGCTCTCGACGCGGTGGCCTGGCCTCTGGGTTGTCGGTCTTGTGCTGGGCCTGGTTGTACCCGTGGTCGTGGCTCCGCGAGGTGCCGGCGCCAGCACCCGACCGACGAAAGCCGCTTACGACGCCACGGTCAAGCGCCTGTGCAAGTCCTACGCCCAGACGTTCGATGGGATGATCTCGAAAGTCGTAACGGGAAGACGATCGGAGTCGCAGATCGCCAGCACGCTCTCCAAGGACGTCCCGAAGATCGCGCGTGAGCTCCGGCGCATCGCATCGGTCACCACCCCCAACGGCGAGGCCGCCGCCCTGCACCAGACCTTCACCAAGGCCAAAGGGGTGCTTTCCCAGATCGAGCACCTGACCCCGTCGCTCAAGGCAAACAAGGCGAAGCACGTGAAGGCGGAGCTTCGGACCATCGAGCGGGCGGTGCGGGTGGTCGAAATGAGGTTCGGCGCCGTCGGGTTGTCCTCGTGTGCCGCTACCACCGCCTCGTCTGGGCCCCAGCCGGTCCTGGATGCAGCAGTGCTCGACGCTCCCGACTTCGGCACCGCCGGTTATGGACAAGTGCGGCCGAGTGCGATCGCCACCTCGGGGACCGGCGGCACCAACGGGGTCGTCAACATTGTCTGGAGCTCGTGGGGCGGCACACCCGCGACCGGTACGGGAACAGGCTGCGTTCTGCAAGGCACAGGGATCGAAGCCAACTGCACGCGGACGCGTGCCGACGTCGTGGCGTACGAACTCGGCAGCTGCTCAGGAAGGTCCGCCTATCTCGCGATGATGTGGTACTTCCCGAGCCTTGGCCAGTCCTTCACACCCCACATTGCCCCTCGCACACCTGTCGGCAGTTCGTGCAGCGCGCCAGCGACAGTCCCGTCAGCCGTTACGACGACGACCATCCGACCGCCCACGACGACCACGCCTCCGGTCTCTGGCGCTCCCTGTAGCGCGTCAGCGATCACGACCGTCCTCAAGGCCGTGTCCAAGACTTTCTACGCTCTTTCGGGTTACGGATGCACAGGCGACTTCGCCTACGCCTTCGAAACGGTGACCGGAACACAGACAAATACGCCGATGGCCACAGTGACCGTATTGCTCATGGCGAGGAGCGGCATGTGGAACGTGGTGTCACGCCAGTACTGCACAGAGGGCCTCGTCCCCGCGGGGATCCACCGGCAGGCCTGCACAACCCAGTGAGGGCCGCACGGCATCCGGGCGATCTCGCCGTGGAACCCTTCCTCGGCGGGTGGCTCGACCGATGTCAAACGGAGTGCGACCAGAACTCGGCTGTCCGCTTCGACGACGCTTCTTTGCCGTCGCCCGACCGGACAGGATGACGGGCAGCCCCGCCCGCCATCCCGCTGGCCTCATGTCACGAGCAAGACGCCCTGAAGTGTGTCCTCGTCGTGATTCCTGGTGTGACGATTGTCAGTGTTGTCCCTGTAAGCGTCACCGTGGCGTCGAGCGTCGTCGAGCCGGCGTTGGCGTGGATGCTCACGCGTGATCCTGTGGTGGTCCACCCGACGAAGTGTGCAGTGAAATCCGAGACGATCGTCGTCTTACCGGGCGTGAACAGCTGGTTCAGCGAGCCTCCGTCCCATTCCGTCACGCGGCCCGTTGCGATCACCGCTGTGCCTGTGACGAGTTCTGCCGTCCCCGTCAAGGTGGTCGTGAACCACGCCCCGGTTGAGTTGAAGTTGAAATGTGTGACGGCGTTGCCCGATAGAGGCACGATGAGTGATGTCGTCGTGAGAGCTGTGCAGCCTGGTGGCACGCCTGTCGAGAATGTGACCGTGCCGATCCCTGTCGGGATTGTTCCGTGAATATGTAGATTGCTGGCGCCCGCGACGCCGCCGAGCCCGAGCGCCAAGGCGGCGGCCCCTAGCCCCGCGCCGACCAGGCGCGCGATCGTGTTTCCTCTCACGTGTACTCCCTTCCTCCGCCCCACGGCTCGACTGGCCGTGGCTGCGCAAATGGTTGTCCCGTTTCCGTTTCACATCAAATGGTTTGCACCCGCGAACGGTTGTTGACCAGCAACGACCTCCGGTCGGTGCCGCACGAGCGTTGTCGTCGCTCGAGAGACAGGTCTGGCCAGCTTGGGCCCCGTCAAAGCGAGCCACCTGATGGAGATCGAGACCGACGAGCCGACGGCATCCTCGATGGTCCCGCCGGTGTGCGAACCCATGCGGTCGTGCGTGCCAGTGCGACGCGGCTCTGGTTCGGGCAAGCCGGCGTCGTCCCAACGACGAAACCAGTGATCGGGGAGATGAAGTTCGTCGACTTCGCCTCGAAGCCCGACGCCACCGCCCCACGGGCACCTCTGACGATGGCGGAGGGTGCCGGGCGGGGCCTTTGGCGAGTTCGGGCGGCACCACGATCGCCGCTTCGATGATCACGACGAGAGCAACGGCCACCAGCACACGGCTGCGGGGGTTCTTCGGAGCGCAGCACCGTTCTTCTCTTCCTCTCCGACCGAGCGCGTGATGGTCTTCGACTCGAGGATCCGGTGCCCAGAGCCAGGGGGGAGCTCGAATGTCGAGGCGGTATCACCCGCAGGGCTGAAGCGGCGTGCCCACGAAGACGATGTGATACGAAGGTGAGAAGCGACGTCCGAAGGGGTACGTCCAGTGTCGGTATGACCCACTTGAGGGCCGACTCGATCGCCGTTCGCATGGGATTCGAGTACAGGCTCGTATCGCCAACGAACGGCTACCAAGGGCCGCACGGACGGGTAAAGCCGCCCGCCAACGCCCGGCAACTCGAAGAAGTCTTCGACGAGTTCGGGCGAGATGGCTTCGAGTTCGCGGGAGTTGTCGCTGATCCCGGCCGTGATGGCGACGTGCTCCTGGTCTTCAAGCGACCCCAAGACGGATAGGTCGACGGTCGAGGCGCCCCAGGGCGGTAGGCGGAGGTCGAGACCGGGCGGGGAAACGGTGCCGGACGGACTCGTCGCCGGGCTGAGCTCCGTCGATGGGAGTCCATTCCAGGTCCAGGTGCTGGAGAGCGGGTCCGATGCCCCGGTCCCACCGACGCCCCACCGACAAGGACCGACTGAGCGGGCCTTCGTTATGCTGCCGTGATGTCCCGCAACGAGGAGCTGCGAGCGCGCGGGTCACGGGTTCTGCCGAGGGGCAATTCCCGCGCCTCGATCTACGTGCCGCCCTCGCCCCCGTACGCCGTTCGGGGTGAAGGCGCGTTCGTCGTCGACGCCGACGGCCGCCGTCTGATCGACTGCAACAACAACTACACGTCGCTCATTCACGGTCACGCCCATCACCGGGTCGTGAGCGCCGCGATCGAGGCCATCGAGCACGGTACGGGGTTCGGGCTGCCGACGGAGGGGGAGATCGCGCTCGCCGAGCTGCTCACTCGCCGGTTCGGTCGGCCGATGCAGTGGCGATTCGCCAACTCGGGGAGCGAGGCGGTGATGATGGCCATGAGAGCGGCGCGGGCCCACACCGGGCGCGACCTCGTCGTTCGCATCTCCGGTGCGTATCACGGCACGTACGACCAGGTCGTCGAGGAGGGTGAGCCGGGCGTGCCCGAGCCCGTCCGGCACGAGACGATCTGCGTCGCCCACGACGACGAAGCTGCAGTGGTCGAGGCGTTTCGCCGCCATGGTGAGCGGACGGCCGCAGTCCTCGTCGACCTGATGCCGAACCGCGCGGGACTACGACCGGCCTCGACGTCCTTCGTGGAGACGTTGCGGCGCGAGGCGGCCGCGGCCGGCGCCCTCGTCGTGGTGGACGAAGTCATCACGTATCGGCTCGGACCCGCCGGTCTCCAGAGCACGTACGGCCTTGACGCCGACCTGACCGTGCTCGCGAAGATCATCGGCGGGGGGTTCCCCGTCGGCGCGGTCGGCGGGCGAGCTGACGTCATGGCCTGCTTCGACCCCGAACGCCCCCACCCGATCCATTGGGGAGGCACGTTCAGCGCGAACCCGGTCACCATGGCAGCCGGCGCCGCGGCGTTGGAGCTCTACGACGCAGCGGCCATCGAGGGGCTGAACGCGCGCGGGGATGCGCTGCGCGGCGAGCTCGAGGACGCCGGCGTCGAAGTCGCGGGCCGGGGATCCCTGCTCCGGCTCTTTGCCGACGACTTCGACAAGGCATGGTGGGAGCTCTACGGCAAGGGCGTCCTCGCGTCGGCGAACGGGCTGATGGCGCTCTCCACGGTCATGACCGAGGAGGACCTGGGCCAGGTCCGCGCGGCGGTCCGTGCCGTGCTTGCCTGAACGCCGGATCGGCACAGCGGTTCGCGCGGTCGGGCGGTAATTGAACTGGGCCGAGTCCGCTCCGGTCCGACGCGATCAAGTGGCGGACCTCACAGGTGGTTGAAGCCGCCGGCCTCCTTCGGCGACATGCCGACTGCGACCGGATGCCGCTCGAAGTGTCGGACGGCCGCCCCGAAGTCGTCGACGAGCAACGACGCGAGATCCCGATCGACGCCCTGTCGAACGAGAATTCGCTGGACGGCGATGCCGGACGCGTCCCCGGTCAGCGTGTACGCAGGGACCTGCCATCCCCGGTTCCGAAGTCGATCGGCGAGGTCGAAGAGCGTGTAGCCCGGTGTCTTGCCCTCCGCGATGCGCCACGTGACGGCCGGGATGCCGGTGTGCGGGTCGCTCTCTGACAGCAGTTCGAACGGACCGAGGCGTGGGATCTCACCGGCCAGATAGGCCCCCGTGTCGTAACAGGCCTGATGGACCCGCTGGTAACCGTCACGACCCAGTCTCACGAAGTTGTAGTACTGGGCGATGATCTGCCCAGCCGGACGGGAGAAGTTGAGGTGGAAGTCCGGCATGTCACCGCCGAGATAGTTGACGTGGAAGATCAGCTCGTCGGGAAGTTGGTCCTCGTCGCGCCAGACCACCCACCCGGCGCCGAGGGGGGCGAGCCCGAACTTGTGCCCCGAAGCGTTGATGGACTTCACCCTCGGGATCCGGAAGTCGAAGAGGACCTCGGGGGCGCAGAACGGGGCGAGGAAACCGCCGCTCGCGCCGTCGACGTGGATGTCGACATCGAGGCCCGTCCGTTCCTCGACCTCGTCGAGCTGGCTTGCGAGGTCCGCCACCGGTTCGTAGTTGCCGGTGTACGTCACACCGAGGGTCGGCACGACGAAGATCGTGTTCTCGTCGACTCGGGAGGTCATCTCCTCAGGGGTCAATCCGTAACGGCCGGGTGCCATCGGCATCTCCCGCAACTCGACGTCCCAGTACCGGGCGAACTTGTGCCAGACCACCTGTGCGGGTCCGCAGACCATGTTGGGGCGGTCCGTGGGCTTGCCCGCGTGACGCTGCCGAGTTCGCCACCGCCTCAGTGCCGCCATGCCGGCCAGCATGGCGGCCTCGGAGGAGCCGACCGTCGACGTCCCAACCGTGTCCGCCGCGTCTGGCGCGTGCCACAGGTCGGCCACCATGTGCACGCAACGACGCTCGATCTCCGCAGACTGCGGATACTCGTCCTGGTCGATGAGGTTCTTGTCGATGGCCACGTCCATCAAGGCCCGAACCTGCGGCTCCTCCCACGTTTGGCAGAACGTCGCCAGGTTCTGCCGGGCGTTGCCGTCGAGCAGCAGTTCGTCACGGACCACCTGGAAGGCGATGTCGGGGAGCGTCTGGGCCTTCGGGAACCGGTACTTCGGCAGCTCATGAGCGAGCTCGACCGACGCGAAGATGCAATCGGCGAGCTGACTGCGGATGGTCCGGCGGCTGTGAAGGGGCATGGAGGGGTCCTCCGTCGATCGGTGTCGGGTCTCGACTGCAGAGGCGCCGGACGCGGCCCCGTCCGGATGCCGGCCTCGGGAGAACCGTCTGCCGCCTCAGTCGTCTTCGTCGTCAGCTCCGTAGGGGCCCATCGCCCACGTCATGGACGAGTATGCGTCGTCAAGGGCCTCCTGCATCTCTTCGGTCGTGGAACGTTCGGTGAGGCGCATGTGGTCGCGGAAGATGCGCGCGGGAGACGCCATGTCGCTCGTGTCGGGCCAGCGGTCGGGCTGCCACAGTCCGCTCCGGCGCAGCGAGTTGGCGCAGTGGATGAAGGCCGTCGTGACGTCGACCACGATGGCGACGTTGGGAGAAAGGGTGCCGACCCGGCACCGCTCGAGGAGTCCCGGGTCCCTCGAGATGGTTGCTGTTCCGACGACCCGCAACGTCTCACCGATGCCGGGAATCATGAAGAGAAGAGAGACCCCCGGAGACCTCACGATGTTGCGGAGAGAGTCGATGCGGTTGTTGCCGGCCATGTCCGGAATCGCGAGGTGATGCTCGTCGAGGACGGTTGCGAACCCCGGCGGGCCACCTTTGGGGGACGTGTCCACCCTGCCGGCCCCGTCCGTCGTCCCGAGGACGGCGAAGGGGGAGTGGGCGATGTAGTCGCGGCAGTGCCCGTCGAGGTGGTGAACCTCCTTGTCGAGGTTGGCCTGCGCGGGTGGCCGGTAGAGGCGGCGCAGGTCGTCGACATCTTGCAGGGTGTCCGTCCCGTCCACGCGCCCCTATTACCACAGACGGCGCGTTCCGCGACGAATGGTTCGAGCGCTCGTCGGAAGACCACCGTGGTCTGACCCGTGCGCTGAATACGATTCCCGTCATGCGTTGTCCCGGGAATCAGGTCATCCTTGCGCCAGGAAGCCGATCACCGCGCGACGCGACGTGACGGCTGACGCGCCGACGATCCTGGCGGCATCGGGCTGGCTCGTCCCGGGGGAGCGCACGCAGTTCCGCCTCGGCCCGCTCGTCCATCACGCCTTCGAGCTCGCAGGCGTCTCCGAGCGCCGGCCGCGGCTCTGCCACGTGGGCACCGCCTGGGGTGACGCGCGCTCCCACAACGCGATGCTCGACGAGGCCGCTCGGGTCACAGGCATCGACCTCGTCCACCTCAACCTCTTCCCGATGCCGTCGGTCGAAGACCCCGGCGCGCTGCTCTTAGAACAAGACGTGGTCTGGGTGGGAGGCGGGAGCGTGGCGAACCTCCTTGCCGTCTGGGCGGTCCATGGGCTCGGCCCGATCTTCGAGGCCGCCTGGCTGGCGGGGGTGGTGCTCGGGGGATCGTCGGCGGGCTCCATCTGCTGGCACGTGGGCGGCACCACCGACTCGTTCGGGCCGGAGCTGTGCGCGGTGACCAACGGCCTGGGCTTCCTTCCGTACGCAAACGGCGTGCACTACGACTCCGAGGCGCGACGGCGGCCGCTCTTCCAGCGCCTGATCGCCGAGGGCGTCCTCCCCGAGGGTTACGCGACCGATGACGGGGTCGGGCTCCTCTATCGGGGAACCGAGCTCTCAGCGGCGGTCACGCAGGAGCGGGGAAAGGGCGCGTACCGCATCTGGCGTGACGGTGACCGGGCCGTCGAGGAACGCATCGAACCGACGCTGCTGCCGGCCGCGACGTGACGTCGTGGCGGGGGCGGCCGACGTCGCCGGCGACCGGCGACGTCCGACGATCCGCCGGCGGGCGAACCGGAACCCGGGCAATCTGAATGGAGGACGCGAACCTGGGTCGAGTCGTGACGCTGGTCGTCTGTGACGAGAACGAAGATGTCCTCGGGCGCTCGGCCCCCTTCCGCGTGGACGTGCCCTGGTGGCAGGAGGTCGACGAGATCGAGGCGTGGCGCCCTGGATTGACCGTCTTGCGCCTCCTCGGCGGGTCGCCGCTCAGGGCCTCGAACTTCGGCGGAGACGTGACCTACCTGGCGGAGGCCACCGGCGATCTGACACTCGGCGGCCTCATCGGCTGGGACGGAACCCTGACCGACGACCCGAAGCGCATGCCCTGGGCGCGGGCGGGCGGCCCGACGGCTGATCTCGCCTGGGCGCGCGCGACGCTCGGTGAGGACTGGGCGACGGCAAGGACGGTGCACCACCGGACGTGGAATCTCTCGTCGATCTCCGAGCTGACCGCGAACGACGACACCGCCTGGCTGAAGTGCGTGCCACCGTTCTTCGCCCACGAGGCCGCGGTGCTGCAGGCTCTCGAGCCCGAGTCCGTCCCGCGTCTCATCGCCGCCGACGCGCACCGCATGCTGCTCGCGCCGCTGCCGGGACACGACGGGTACGAGGCGACCGTGTCCGAGCAGTTGGAGCTCGTCGACGTGCTGGTCGGCCTTCAGGTGCGCACCGCGGCGTCGACCCCCCACCTGCTCGCCGCAGGGGTGCCGGACGCGAGGACGTTTCCCCTCGTTGCTGAGGTGTCCGACGTGATCGCTCGCCGTGCAGCAGACGACTCGCACCTTCGCCGGCTGGTCGACGAGGCGCCCGACCGTCTGGACGAGGTCGCGAGCTGCGGGCTGCCGGACGTCCTCGTGCACGGCGACGCGCATCCCGGCAACGCCCGGATCGGGTGTCGACCCTTCATATGGTTCGACTGGGGAGACGCTCGGGTCGGGAACCCGCTCCTCGATCTCGCGGTCCTCGAACGCGCCCCCGAAGAGATCCGTCCGACGATCGAGACGTCGTGGCTCGAGGCGTGGGGCGACGCAGTGCCCGGAAGCGACCCGGAGCGGGCCTGGAAGCTGCTTCGGCCCTATGCCGTCGCGCGACTGGCGGTCGTCTACCAGACGTTCCTCGACGCCATCGAGGAGTCCGAGCGCAGGTACCACGCCGGAGACGTGATGCCGGCACTCGACGCGGCGTCCCGCATCGTCGCCGCGGAGTCGACCTGATCGAAGCACGCAGAGGAGCGGCACGCGGCGGAGGCGACGAGGCAACCCAGGCAAACGGACGCCGTTCCGGCGTCCGGGATTGCGAGCAGGAGGTTTGGTACTAGTACGATAGGAACAATGCGTCGGGTTCGAGGTGCTCGTCTCCACGAGGTCGTCGCGGCGGGCATCCGGGGCGCGATCGCTGACGGGGACGTGTGGCCGGGCGAACCCCTTCCGCTCGCCAGAGACCTGGCCGCGGTCATGGGCGTCGACACGGTGACGGTGCGACGGGCACTCCGCCTCCTGCGAGAAGACGGGCTGGTCATTCAGCGACGCGGCCGGTGGAGGGCTGCGGTCGGTCATCCAGAGGCGAACGCGGTCTTCGAACGCGTGCGCGAGCTCGTCGTCGACGGCCGCCGGCACGGTTACCAAAAGCGCGACCTCATTGCGATGATCGAGGCGGTCCGCTGATCGCCGCCGTCAGGGAGTGGCGCCCCCGTGCCACGGTCCGCGGACCGAGAGGGGTTGAGCCCGGGGTCCACTCGAGTCAGTCGGGCGACGAAGGATCAAGCGAGGGTCACCGGGGTATGGTCGTCGTGAGCGGGCAAACTGCACTGGATGCGTTCGCCATGGGTGTAGAGGCTGAATTCGCCGGGACCGGACGGTCGGTGGCAGGAGCCCGGGCGTTCGTCATGGATGCGCTGTGGCAGCACGGCCTGAACCGGCTCGCCGCCGTAGCCTCGGTCGTCACGAGTGAGGTTGCGACGAACGCCGTTCGGCACGCCCGCACCGACTTTCGACTCGCCGTCCTCCCGTTCCCGCGAGGGGTCGTGGTCGAGGTCTGGGACGGTTCGGCCACAATGCCCGCCCGGGTGGATCCCCGCCCCCACGAAGTCTCGGGGCACGGGCTGATGCTCGTGGACGCCCTGGCCGACGAGTGGGGAGTGCGGCTCGAAGAGGGGGGGAAGTGCGTGTGGTTCGTGCTGAGCGTCGTCGACGCCGCAGACTGACCGCCCGCGCGCCCTCGCCACCGAGCCGCTGCGCTGCTTCGGGGAAGCGGGAGCCTCAGCCTCGCGATCGTCACGCGCCCGTGCGGCGCCGTCGTAGCACGACGTAGTCGACGATCGTGCCGTCCTGGTGCGCGACGTGGTGGCCGCTCACCTCGAAGCCGAGGCGTGCGCAAAGCCGGAGGCTGCGCGCGTTCCACGACTGCACGACCGCGCGAAGCTCGGAGAGGCCCGAGGTCCGCTCCACCCAGTCCAGGGCCGGCCCCACGATCGACGCGCCCCGGCCTCGCCCGACGATCGCCGGGTCGAGCCCGATTCCGACGTCGAGCACGCCCTCTTCGGCATCGAGCCCCGGGACGCGGGCTTCCTGACCCGTGCACACGTAGCCGAGGAACGTTCCCGACGAGCGGTCGATGATCGAGCGGTACCCGAGTTCCGCCGCGGGGGCGGCCTCGTCGAGGGGGTTGTAGACGGACCACGGACCCTCGTATCGCCACGACGCGACCACCGCGCCGTGGGCGGGATCGAGCGGAGTCACCTCGATGTCCGGGCCCGCACGACCCGAGTGGTCGGAGTCACCGGCTTCCATTCGGGGTGACGATCCTGTGGTCATAGCGGGCGTTCCTTCGGGCGACCTTCCCAGCACCGATCTCGGCGGTGGCCCACCGGCAGGACCCCTGCCGAGGCGTCCGGGTAGCCTCGCACGAGTGCGAGCGACGAGGCGCGCACTGTGCACACCCCACAAAGGCGCCGCCCAGCGGCTGGCCCTTCCGAGCCCGCCCGTCGCCGGCACCGCCGTCATTGGAGGTCCGTTGGGGACACGCCGAACATGAGCGGAGCCGCGGTCGGAGAGGAGGTCGTGGGTCTCGCCGACCTCTTCGCCCCGCAGTGGCGAGCGGATCCCTATCCGATGTACGCGCGGGTCCGGGCCACGCACCCGGTCTGGCGGCCGGTCGAAGGCCTGCTCGTCTTGAGCCGGCACCGGGACTGCGCGGCGGTGCTCCGCGATCCCCGCTTCGGCCATCCGGACGACGCCGGGCTCACGCGCCGGCGACGGAGGGGAGCCGTGGCCGGCTCCGAGCTCGACGGCGGGCCGCCACCCGTCCGCTCCTTCCTCGCGCTGAACCCACCCGACCACACGCGGCTGAGGAGGCTCGTCTCGAGCGCGTTCAGCCCTCGGCGGGTTGGCGCGCTCATGCCACGGGTCCGCGAACTCACGGCCGAGCTGCTCCGCGCTGCCGACGGACCCGCAACCGTGGATCTCATCGAAGCCCTCGCTTCGCCACTCCCCGTGGGCGTCATCTGCGAACTCCTGGGCGTCCCCGAGACCGACCGGGCGCGACTCGTCGCCTGGTCTCATGCCCTCGCCCGGGCGCTCGACCCCGCCTTTTTGGTCTCCGACGGAGAGCGGCGCGAGCAGATGTCTGCACGCGAGGCGTTCTCCGACTATCTCGTCGAGCTCGTCGCGATGCGACGACGGAACCGGGGCGACGACCTCGTCTCGGACCTCGTGGCCGAGCACGACGCCGTCGGCGCGGAGTCGCTCAGTGAGGCCGAGCTCGTCGCGTCGTGCATCCTTCTTTTGATCGCCGGGCACGAGACGACGACGAACCTGATCGGGAACGGCGTCCTCGCGCTTCTGCAGAACCCCGATGAGCTCGGGCGCCTGCGCGAAACCCCCGAGCTCCGGCACAGCGCGGTCGAAGAGCTGTTCAGATACGACTCGCCGGTCCAGGTCACGACGCGAACCGCGCTCACGGACGGGGAGGCAGGAGGAGTGAGCGTGCCGAGTGGCTCGTCCGTGCTCCTGCTGCTCGCCTCGGCGAACCGCGATCCGGACGCGTACACGGATCCCGAACGTCTCGACGTCGGCCGCGTTCCGTCTCCGCACCTCGCCTTCGGGCAGGGGATCCACTTCTGTCTCGGCGCGCCCCTCGCGCGTCTGGAGGTCCACGAAGTGCTCCGCGCCCTGACCGAGGACGTCGAACATCTAGAGCTCGTGGGCGAGCCGTCGTGGAAGGACAACGCCGTCCTGCGCGGCGTCGCCCGCCTGGACGTCCGCGTGACGCTCGGTTCGCACGGCGGAGGCGGTCCCCGAGTGCTTGGCTGCGATGGCGGGTCCTGACGGGAGAGGCGCCGGATCCGGCGCTCCGCACGGAACGCACGGACGGCCAGGGTTCCCGGTCCTGCGCCAGGTGGTCCTCGACACGACCGATGCGCGCAGGCTCGCGGAGTTCTATCGGGCACTGCTCGGGCTCGAGTACCGGGTGGGAGACGAACCACCGGACGGAGACGACGAACGGGGACGGGACTGGCTGGTCCTCGTCGACGCGTCGGGGTCGCCGGTGATCGCCGCGCAGCAGGTGGAGCGGCTTCCCCGGTCCACGTGGCCCGACCACGCGCTGCCCCAACAGATCCATCTCGACCTGACCGTGCCGAGCGTCGAGGCCCTGGACGCGCAGCACGCACGGGTCCTCGACCTCGGGGGGCGCCTCCTGCTCGACCGTGCCCAGGACCCCGAAGAACCGCTGCGCGTCTACGCCGACGTCTCGGGGCATCCCTTCTGCATCTTCGTGGCCGGCGACGAACGCGCAACCCCGGGCGCGGCGGGCGTCGCCGGGGACAAGTCGGGGGAACGGAGCGGGTCGTGAGCGCGTCCGACCGCGAGGCGGCAGCCGAGTTCGAGCCTTCGTTGGAGCGCCTCCGGGCCCGGCGCGCGACGAAGTGGCGCCACGTGGACGACGACGTCCTTCCGGCGTGGGTCGCGGAGACCGACTTCGAACTGTGCCCGGCGATCGTGGACGCCGTCGCCGGGGTCCTCGAACGCGGCGACCTCGGGTATCCCGACTGGTGGTCCGAACCCCTCGCGGAGCCGTTCAGCGAGCGGATGGGGGAGCGCTACGGCTGGCGCCCGGATCCCGCGCACGTCCGCCACGTGTGCGACCTGATCCAGGCTGTCGAGGTGGTGGTGGGGCTGTCGACCGAAACCGCCGGCGCGGTCGCGATGCACGTTCCGAACTACCCGCCCTTCCTTCGTGCGCTCGACGCCATGGGCCGCCGCACCGTCGGCGTCCCGATGGAGCTTGCGCCCCCATCAGCGAGGTCGACGGGAGAGGCACGAAACCGATGGGGATTCGACCCCGACCGCCTCGACGGTGCGGTCGGGGAGTCCGGCGCGAAGGTCCTCATCGTCGTGAACCCGCACAACCCGACTGGACGCGTGTTCCGCCTCGATGAGCTCGAGGCCCTCGCCGACGTCGCGTGCCGGCACGACATGGTGGTGATCAGCGACGAGCTCCACGCCGAGCTGACTCACGACGGCCACCGCCACGTTCCCTTCGCCTCGCTCGGCGAGGAGGTCGCGCGCCGGACCGTGACGATCACGTCTGCGACGAAGTCCTTCAACCTCGGTGGCCTCAGGAGCGCGGTCGTCCACCTCGGCGACGACCGGATGCGGGCCAAGTGGGACCGGTTCCCTCCCGAGTACTTCGGGTCGCTCAACGTGGTTGGCGTCGAGGCGACCCTCGCTGCGTGGCGTCACGGCGGCGACTGGCTCGATCGCCAGAACCGGCACCTCACCGCCATGCGCGATTGCCTCACCGCGAGGATGGCCGACCTGCCCGGTCTGAGCATGCAACCGCCCGAAGCGACCTACCTCGCCTGGATCGATTGTCGGGCCGCTTCCCTCGGAGACGATCCGGCCGACTATTTCCGCGAGCACGCACGCGTCGAGCTCAGCCGCGGACCCACGTTCGGGCCGGGCGGCGACGGCTTCGCTCGTCTGAACTTCGCCACCGGCCGCCTGATCCTCGACGAGATGCTCGACCGGCTGCGAGCGAGTCTCCCCAGGAGGGCGTCGGAAGCTCCGGCACCGGAACCGGTCCGTCAGAAGTAGAGGTCGTCGACGGGCCGTGGCCGCGGGAGGCGGCGGAGCGCCACCGCGACGATGGTCGTCGTGTCGGCACCCGGCGCGTCGAGGGCGAACAGCAACCGGCGAGCCGACGACAGCTCAGCCTGGTGCGCGTCCGCCCATCGGGCCACGGCGTCGGCGGGCTCGGCGCCGCCGCGCAGCATCTCGGCCGCCGTGGCGATCCTCCAGTCCACGAGATCGTCGAGCGTCGCCCGGGTGAGCCAGGACCGCCACCGGTCCGGGGTCAGCGATCGGCGCACGGCCCTGGCCATCCGACCCACGCCGGCCGCGTCGTCGAGGAGGTCCAGGGCGCTGGCCACGGCTGCGGGGCTCTGCCCCGTCGAGCGCACCACCGGCCCGACGTCGGCGGATCGCGCCCGGGCCCCGACGCGGAGCCACCGCTCCGCGGTTTCCTTGTCCGGACCGGCGGCCACCAGGTCGTTGAGGGCCTCTTCGTGGGGGGCGAGCTCGGTGAGGGCGTCGGCCACGGGGGAGTCCGCGGCCAGAAGAAGCCCCGGAGCCGGAGAGCGTTCCCTCCGGACGTACGCGCGGGCGAGCCCACAGACGGCGTCGCTCAGTTCGCGGTGCAACCGCTCGTCGGCGTCGGCTGCGAGCGCGTTCCAACGCTCGTCGAGGTCTGCCCACAAGGGTGCGGCGCCGACGACCTCGCGCGCGGCCCAGTAGGCGGCGGCGACGTCGGCCAGGCTCCGGCCGAGTTCCGCTGCCGTCTCGTGCGCCCACACGATGCCGAGTTCGTCGACGATCTCGCCCGCGAGCTCGGTCGCCAGGATCTCCTCGTGGAGCCGGTGCCTCGGCACGAGGTCCCCGAAGTCGGAGCGCATGGCGGCGGGAAAGTAGGACTCCGCCGCGCGCTCGAGGCTCGGGTCCTTCAGGAAGGGTGCTCCCTCCACCGCCGCTCCGAGGTCCGACTTGGCGTAGGCGAGCAGCACCGCGAGCTCGGGCCGGATCATCCCGGCCCCGGCCGCCCGGCGCCGGGCGAGCTCGTCCGCGTCGGGCAAGGACTCGACCTCCCGGTCGAAGAGGCCGCTCGACTCGAGGGCGTCGATGAGCGCGGCATACGCATCGAGTTGCGCCGCGCTCTCCGGGACGGCCCTGGTCAGGGCGCCGACGCTGTGGTCCACCTGTCGCAGCACCTCGTGGACCACCTCTTCTTCGGCACGCTCGAGGTAGCCGTCCCGGGCCGACGCGTCGAGCCGGCCCTCCTCTGCGGCGAGCGCGAGGAGGATCTTGAGGTTCACCTCACGGTCCGAGATCGCGACACCGGCGGCGTTGTCGATGAAGTCGGTGTTGATCCGTCCGCCGCGTCGCGAGTAGCGGATCCGCGCGCGCTGCGTGAGCCCGAGGTTCCCGCCCTCCCCGACGACGCGCGCGCGTAGGCGGTCCGCAGTCACGCGTACCTCGTCGTTGGCACGATCCCCGACTTCGGCGTCGGTCTCGTCCGGCGCCCGCACGAACGTGCCCACGCCCCCGAACCAGAGCAGGTCGACCGGGGCCTCGAGGATGGCGCTGATCAGCTCGGGTGGCGACATCGCGTCCCGGTCGACGCCGAGCGCCCGCTGGGCCGGCGGTGCGAGCGGGATCAGCTTGGTGCCCCTCGACCAGACGCCGCCCCCCGAAGAGATGAGCTCGGAGGAGTAGTCGGCCCAACTCGAGCGCGGAAGGCTCGCCAGACGCGTGCGCTCGGCGTACGAGACGACGGGATCGGGATCTGGGTCGACGAAGACGTGACGGTGGTCGAACGCGGCCACGAGGAGGATCGCCTCGCTCAGCAGCATGCCGTTCCCGAAGACGTCGCCGGACATGTCGCCGATCCCCGCGACGCTCACGGCCTCGCGCTGCACGTCGATCCCCAGCTGGTGGAAGTGGCGGCGGACGGCAACCCACGCGCCGCGCGCGGTGATCCCCATCTGCTTGTGGTTGTAGCCGTGGCTGCCCCCAGACGCGAAGGCGTCGCCCAGCCAGAAGCGATGCGCGGCGCTGATGTCGTTCGCCAGGTCGGAGAGGTCGCCGGTCCCCTTGTCCGCCGCGACGACCAGGTAGGGGTCGGGGCCGTCTTGGGCGAGGACCCCGGGTGGCCCGATCACTTCGCCGCTCGCGAGATTGTCGGTGACGTTGAGCAGTGAGTCCACGAACGTGACGTACGCGCGGCGGACGGCAGCCTGCGACGGTGGGCCCGGCGTTCGCACGACGAATCCGCCCTTGGCGCCCGTCGGGACGATGATGGCGTTCTTCTTCACCTGGGCCACCATGAGGTCCAGCACCTCGGTCCGGAAGTCCTCGGGCCGCTCGGACCAGCGGATGCCGCCTCTGGCGACGAGCCCCGCTCTCAGGTGGATGCCTTCGACACCCGGGGCGTGCACCCAGGTCTCCACACGCGGGAGCGGGGAGGGGAGCTGCGGCACCGCCGCGCTCAACAGCTTGAGGGTGATGGTCCGGGGCGGCCGCCCGGCGTCGTCGGTCTGGAAGTAGTTGGTGCGCACCGTGGCGTCCACGAGCTCCAAGCAGACCCGCAGTGCCCGGTCCCAGCGAAGGAGCGGGACCTTTCCGAGCTCGGCGACGCACGCGGCGCGGGCCACGGACTTCGAAGACGCAGCGTCCGCGCCCTCGCCGGCCGGGGAGAAGCGGGCAGCGAAGTACCCCACGACCTCGCGTGCGACGTCCGGGAACGAGAGCAGCGCGTCCTCCACGTCCGGTGGCGGGATCGGTGGGGAGCACTGCGCCCAGTAGTTGACGTACGCGCGGAGCAACGAGACCTCACGCCATTCGAGGCCTGCCGCCGGGACGAGCGCGTTCAGCCGGTCGACTTCGGTCCTCCCGGCGACGACCGCGTCGAGCGCGTCGACGAGCCGCACGCTGTCGGCGGCACCGTCGAAGGCGACGCTCGAACCGTCCGGCGCCTCGGCGAGATGGACGCCGACGTCGTCGATGCACACCGGAGTACCGGGACGCAGCTCGAAGCGGTACGGCACGGACTCCTCGACGACGAGGCCGAAGCTCTCGAGCACGGGCAAGAGGGCCGTCAGTTCGACGGGCCGCTCGGCGATCCGTCGGATGTGGATGCGGCCGCCTGGGCTGGACCGGAGGACGAAGCGGTAGTTGCCGTTGGGCGGCTCGACGTCTCCGCTCTCGACCCGGGCGCTCCCGCGCGCCACGCTCGGGGCGAGGACGGCCACGAGTTCTGCGGCGTCGAGGGCGGCCTGGGCGGCCGACGTGCGCTCCCGATAGCTCACGGGGGCGCTTCGTGCGAGGTCCGCTGCGAGCGCCCGGGTCTCCGGAGTGGCCGCCGCCAGGACCTCGTCGGACCAGGTGTCGGGGTCCGGCGACCCGGCGCGAGCGTCCGACTTCCGGGTGCGCTGGGTCACCGGGCCAGCTTCGCGCAGCCACGTGGGCGGCGGGAGTCCAGGATCCGACCGCTCACTCCCTCGCGGTCGAGCCCGAGTGCCGCCACTGGATCCGCTTGCCGTCCTCGTCGGTGCGCACGAAACCCGTGCCGGCGAGCGTGGCGACGGAGGCGACGTTCTCGGGGTCGCACTCGGCCACGACCTCGTGCACCTCGTCGAGGCTGAGCGCCCAGTCGACCAGCGCGGACACGGCTTCGGTCGCGTACCCACGCCGGCGACGGTCCGAGACGACGCTGTAGCCGATCTCCACCGTCGCGTCGACGGGAGGGCCGTGGAACCCGGCGTCGCCCACGACCGTGCGGGTCGCGAGCTCGACGATGGTCCAGACGCCGAAGTCGCCCGGGTCCGGCTCCCCGGCGAGATGGCCGAGGAGCGCTCGGACGTCGTCGAGCGGCCAGTCCGGATGGAGGGAGGCACCGATCGATCGACTGGCCTCGTCTCGATCCGACAAGACGAGGCGGACGGCCTCGAGGGGCAGCGGTCGCAGCTCGAGCCGCGCGGTGCGGATCGCGGTCTCGCTCACCGGGATGGACCGACGGAGGAGGGGCCCGACATCGACGGGCATGGTAGGTGATCGGATGCCCGCGACCGTGGTGCCGGGCGCCGGCCGGAACACTCGCGGTGAAGTTGCGTGCGCTCACCAACGGTCACCGCGCCGCTCGGCGCAAGAGCAGCGCCGCCGCTCACGTCTCGTGCAGCGAGCGCCGAAGGGGCCGAGGACGCCCGTGCGGCGCGCGGATGCTGGACGCCGAAGGCCGCCGCGTGCAACGCTCGGCCGACCAATCGTCGGATCGTGGAGATCAGGAGGGGGTTCCGGCTATGACGTCGGCCACCACAGGCGGTGCGGGAGGGCGGCAGCCGCAGAGCGCCGACGACGCGGCCAGCCTCGAGCAGTTCGGCTACAAGCAGGAGCTCCGACGCTCGCTCAGCTTCTTCTCGAATTTCGGCGTCGCGTTCACCTATCTGTCCCCGGTCGTCGGGATCTACTCCCTCTTCGCCCTCGGCGTCGGCACCGGCGGACCGCGCTACATCTGGACCATCCCCGTCGTCGTGGCGGGCCAGCTGCTCGTCTCTCTCGTCTTTGCGGAATTGGGCAGCTCGTATCCCCTCGCCGGGGCGCTCTACCAGTGGTCGCGCCACCTGATCGGCCGTTCGTACGGGTGGTGGGTCGGCTGGATCTACGCATGGGCGCTCATCATCACGGTGGCGTCCGTCGACACCGGGATCACCGGTTACGTGATCACGCTCATCAACAACTGGTTCGGGACCAAGTTCACACCGTTCAGCGCCAACGTGATCTTCGTGTGCACGGTCGTCTTGATCGCCATCCAGGCGGCCATCAACATCATCGGTGTCAACTACACGGCGCTCATCGCCCGCTGGGGCGTCTGGGTCGAGGTGCTCGGGACCTTCGGCGTCTTCGTCCTGCTCGCCGTCGCGGGGTTCCACCACACCGGCGGCTTCTTGAACTCGACCGTGGGGACCACACGACCGAAGACCAACCCCTACGGGGTCAGCTTCAACGGAAGCTGGTTCCCCGGAGCGGCGCTGATCGCGGTCCTTGCGAACGTCTACATCTTCTACGGGTTCGAATCGGCAGGCGACATCGCCGAGGAAGTCGTCGACGCCAGGCGCCGCGTGCCCCGGGCGATGGTGACGACCATGATCGTCGGCGGGATCACCTCCTTCGTGCTCGTGGCAGGCCTGATCCTCGCCATCCCTGGCTCGAACCTGTCGAAGGTGATCAGCGGCGGCGTGCCGTTCATCATCTCGTCGAACATCCACTCCTCCGCCCTTGCCGACGCCGTCCTCGTGTTGATCTGCCTCGCGTTCTTCTCGTGCGGGCTCTCGGTGCAGGCAGCGGGCTCCCGAGTGCTGTTCTCCTACGGCCGCGACGACCAGTTGCCGGCGAGTGCCGCCTTGCGGCGCATCTCGCCGCGCCTGCGGACGCCGGTCGTCGCCATCGTCGTCGCGACGATCCTCCCGGCCCTCTTCGCGCTGCTCGCGCGTGCGACGCCGTCGAAGCCCATCCACATCCTTTTCTTCACATACCCGGCGAAGGTGAACGCTCTCTTCATTCTCGTGTCCTTCGCCACCTCGGGGATCTACCTCTCCTTCCAGATGGTCGTGCTGGGCGCGCTCATCGCCCGCATCAAGGGCTGGCGACCGAGAGGATTCGATCTCAAGGGATGGGCCTACCCCGTCTACATCGTCGCGATGATCTACGGCGTCGGGATGCTCATCAACATCGTCTTCCCGAGCGCCCTCACCGAGCCACGAGCGGCGTTGTTCAACTACGGCTGGATGACGTTGTTCGTGATCTTCGTGATCCTCGTCATCGGCGCCATCGTCTACTTCGCGCGCTTTCCGAAGCTGCGCGACGTAGGGGGTCCGCTGGAGGGGGGACCACCTGGCTCGGCCCGAGAACCGGTCGGAAGCGGAACCTCGTCCGAGCGCTGAGGGGCGCCGCGCCGCGGTCTCGTCAGGCGGCCGCCGGCCGCTGAGTGAGCGACGCGTGCGCGTCGCCAGGGGCATCACCAGCTGACCCCCCGGTCACCGGACGCGCGCGACCTGTTGGCCGTTTTACGCCGTCCGTCGGTTACCCCCGCACAGGGGTGGGTAAACCCCCGTGGGCCAGCGGGGAAGCTCGCCGACGACGTCTCAGGTCGACCGTTGACGGCGCCTCTCCTCTGGACTGTGCAGTCGTGTCAGTCGACACGCACCACCACGGAGCGGAGGGGAGGAGAGGGAGGGAGAGGATGCCAAAACTCCACATCGGGCGGTCCGGCGCGATCGGGGCGGTGCTCGCCGCGGCCCTGGTCGTCGGCGTGCAGGCCGGATCCCTGGCGCCGTCGGCTGCGGCGAAGTCCACCGCGCCGACGTACAAGCTCGCCACAGTGGGGCCGTACGGGGGCGAGCCGAGCACGACGTCCAACAGCCTCGGTGAGATCTACGACACGACGCCGAGCGGCGGGGCGCTCCTGTACAAGTCCACGACGACAGGTACCACCTGGACGCAGGCGACCACCGCCGACACGACGAGTGGTGACGACTGCGTCTTCACCGACCAGTCGAACGCGTTGTACCTGTGCAACCTGTACATCACCCGGACAAGCTCGACCGCCGCGCTCCAGGCCGAGGTGTTCAAGTCGCTGAACGACGGACAGTCCTGGATGTTCGGCACAAACGCGATCGACGTCGCGACTGGCACAGACACGTGCGGGACCAGCTGTTCAGAGTTCGGCGTCGACCGTCCCTGGGGTGCGGCCTGGATCCCACCCGGAGGCACCACCAGCACCGCCGAGGTCGTGCTCATGTACCACGACTTCTACGGCCCGAGCGCGATCTGGGTGAACATGTCCCATGACGGCGGGGCGGCGTTCGGAGCCCCGGAGAACGTGCTCGCGAACTTCACGGTCAACGCGGCAGACCAGGCTGCGGTGGCGGCTGCCGATTCCGCGTGCAACACGGTCCCGGCCGGGGCCGCGATCGCGCGGGGCGGCGCGCACCCGGGCCGGATCTTCGTCGCGTGGATCGCCTCCGACCCGGAGAGCCCGGCGACCGGCTGCAACGTCACCATGGTCCAGTCGTTCCACGACCTCTTCGTGGCCTGGTCGACAGACGGCGGGCGCACCTGGACGCCGCAGCTGGCCTACGACGCAGGGGTCGGTCACGACGCATCGACCCCCTTCGTCTCCTTCACCCTCGACGACCAGGGCAACCCGTACTTCGGGTTCGCAACCCCGGGACCGAGCGACAACCCCGCGGTCTGCTCGGCTGAGTCGACGGCCGCCACCGTCCAGACAGACCCGACGTGCGCGTTCCACATGTGGGTCGTGTGGTCGAGCAACGGTGGGACAACGTGGGACGGCGGCGGCGGTCTCGTTCCCGGGAGCGCCGCGACCGCCTTCGAGGTCGACAGTGCGGCGAAGACGGTCACCGACGTCTTCCCGGCGATCGCGGCGGGCAACCCGGGCGAGGTCGACGTCGCATGGCTCAGCACGAACGAGATCGAGCCGACCGACTCGCTCGGGAAGTTCGAACCCGGCGGCTGCGCAGGCCCGGGACCGACAAACGGCAACCCGACCTACTACCCGCCCAGGTGCAGCTGGAACCTCCATGCCGCGCAGTCCCTCAACCTCGGATCAGGCACGGCTGCGGCCACCTGGAGCGGGGGAGCGGTGACGACGACGCCGATGCACGTCGGTGACATCTGCAACCTTGGCATCTTCTGCGTCGCCCCGACGTCGACACGCGACCTTCTCGACTACATCTCAGAGACGGTGTCTCCGACGACGGGGTGCGCGCACATCGCCTACGCCGACGACAACCTGGTCCACAAGCTGCGCATGGCGAACCAGGTCACGGGCTCGAACATCCTCGGGATCGCGAAGGGCCCGTGCGCCGTCAAGTGACCCCTGCGAGCCCGCGCTCCGGGTCCGGCCGGGAGTAGCGAAGGCGCACACGTGTCGGGCAGAGGTGGCCGGGGTCGGCTCCCCGGCCACCGTCGCGTCAGACGGTTTCGTCCCCGGGGAGAAGCGCGCGCTCGAGCCGCGGGTCCGGCACCAGCCACATCAGCGCGACGACGGCATACAGGGCGACGCCGAGCCAGCGCTCCACGAACGTGAGGCCGATCCCTGCGAGGTACACGACGGGCGAGAGCTTGCCCTTCACGTCGTTGCCGACCGCGCGCTTGAGCCGGGACCCGGCACCCTGGGTCGCGACGATGGTCGTCTGGAGGACGTAGTACGCGATCGCGGCGAGAAGCAGGACGACGCCGTAGCCGACCGTCGGCACCGTTGCGAAGCCGTTCTGGCCGATCCATCCCGTCGCGACCGGAAAGAGCGAGAGCCAGAACAGGAGATGGAGGTTCGCCCAGAGGATCTTCCCGTCGACGCGGTCGGTGAGCTGGAGCATGTGGTGATGGTTGTTCCAGTAGATCCCGAGCGTGACGAAGCTGAGCACGTAGGTGAGCCCCGTCGGGAGCAACGGACGCAGCGCGTGCAGGGTCGTCCCATGCGGCACCCTCAGCTCGAGCACCATGATCGTGATGAGGATCGCGATGACGGCGTCGCTGAACGCCTCGAGCCGCCCGGTCTCCATGCAAAAAGGGTACGACCGGGGTGGTTCGCCGACGTGGATCGCCGACGTGGATCGAGGACCTCAGGCGGGGGGTGTGCCTGATAGACACGCGCCGGGGCCGTAGCTCAGTGGTCAGAGCAGGGGACTCATAATCCCTGGGTCGTGGGTTCGATCCCCACCGGCCCCACCAGGTCAGCGGCTAACGGGGGACCTGGTTCAAAGGACCGTGGCGATCGTGAGAAGTTGCACGCACAACCTGTTGAGAAGCGGCTGAGGGTGACTGGCTCGTCTCCTGGCGGGGTGTCACGGGCGATGCGGATCCACCATCCACGACTTCGGACGTCCCCAGGCAACTGGGTATGTGCCGCCCGACCCAGACTTCTCAGACACAGGCCAGACCAACGCGCCGCCTGCGCCGGGCGCGGTCGGCTCGATATTGGAGCGGGACCCTGAGGGCACGTCAGGCGCCGCCGCGCGCAAGGCGTACAACCAGCGGACGATCAGGGTGCCGAACCAGAGCCCGAGCGAAGGACGGCGAGCGTGCGTCGAAGTCGCTAGGCGAGTACCTCGTCTTTGATGTTCTCCTTCAGCCAGGCGCGAAGTTCGTCGTTGTCCTTGTGGCCATGTGCGCTCACGGCATGCTGCGTCGCGGCGGCGATGACCTCTTCTTCCTCCCCGGCGATAGTCAAAGTGCACCCACTCTCGCTTGGGTAGTCACGGCAGTCGGCAACTTTTCTGGTCACGTGCGGCCCTCCATCAGCGCTAAATGTCGCCGAAGGCGTCTTCCGTCGTCTCGACGAGGAGAGCTGCTTACCGCCCTCCTGGAGATGTAAAGGTAGGCCGCGAGGAGTACGTCGTGCTGAGGGCAGCTGCGTGGTCAGTCAGGCTCGGCGCTTCTCCGTCCCCGAGCTCGAGACGACCGACCCGGCGAGAGCTGGCTGGCGGTCTGGGTCTCGGCCTGGTGCGGTGCGTTTCCTGGTCCAGCGGAAGCCCCGCGTTCCCACCTCAAGGCGTGCGGCGTCTGACGCCCGGGGTGTCCTGCGCCCCAGATACACGTGGTGCGGCCTCCGTGCCTCAACCCCTCTAGGCCCGCGGCGCAGCGGGCGGGGAGTCCTGGGGAGCTGTGATCCAACTCTCTTCGGGAACCTCACCTGCAGCTTCGGCGAGCTGCCGCAGGCCGTCGACGACGGATTGTCGCGCATCCGTTGGGACGCTCTCGACCAGCTTCGCGATGTCGACGCGCCGTCGTTGGGTCACGGCGTCCACCATCTCGCGACCAGGAGCGGTGAGTGCGACAAGGACGTACCTCCGGTCGCTTGTGTCGCGGCGACGCCGGACCAGACCCTTTTGCTCCAGCCGGTCGCAAACCCGCGAGGCCGTAGAGGAGGTGACTGCCAAGGCCGCGGCCAACTCGCCCATCCCTTGGGGACCCCTCGACGCGATGACGACGAGCGACCGGAACTGGGGAATCGTCACCTCCTCGTCGAGACCCGCAAGGGAACGGGCAGCGATCGAGACCAGGACGCGGCTCGCCGTGAGCACGGCATCCACGAGGAGTCCCGTCTCCTCTTCGAGTGAGATAGGTGTCGGCCGAATAGTTGCGAATGGTACTTGCGAAACTGGCGCCGGCAAGGTCTTTGGATCTTGACAGCGTCCTACGGTTACCGACGCCTGCAGCTCGTCTCCCCAGGGTGTCGCGTTTCGCCGAAGTTGACTGGCTCGCTCCGGGGGCGCTTCGATCACCCCTCCCGTGCCGGTCCCTCGGCCTCTCCCCGCAGTTGCAACCGAAGGTGGATGGGATGGAGGACGGTGCGGCGACACTCCAAGGCCCCATCCGTGAATAAAGGGGGAACGCAGTTGGGCTCAAACCGCGAGATCGAGGTCATCGAGATCGTCGAGAAGCGATGTTCGAGGTCCGGGGTCACAGCCGAACCCGAGCAAGCCGCAGCCACCCGACAAGATCGCGACGGGGCCGACTTCTTCTGACGCGCCGTCAGACACGCTGAAACGCTTTCACTTGCAGCTAGAAGAGCGCGGCGCGATGCTGGCCGTCGGAGCGAGAGGAGTCGATCATGGCGGTGGGTTTCTACTTTCGGCCGAGTGGGTTCAGCCCGGCCGTCTACGACGAAACGATTAGGCAACTCGAGGGAGCGGGCGAAGGGTTCGGCTCCGTGCCGGGCCGGACGTTCCACTGCGCCATGGAAGTTGACGGAGCCATCCAGGTATTCGACATCTGGGAGTCCATGGAAGAGTTTGAGAAGTTCGGCGAGGCGCTCGTCCCCATCATGAAGAAGCTTGGCGCCGACCCTGGAACGCCTCAAGTCATGGCCATCCACAACGTCCAGAACGGCTAACTCATCGAGCGGAGGCCTCGAGGGCGCGCCCAGTCTCAGCTTCCGGCGGCGGTCTCGCCCGCGGGGCCCGTCGCGCAGTTCCTTCTCCTTGTGGTCATGCCCGGCCTCACGATCGAAGAGATCGCGGCCGAGACCGCCTATCACGCCGATCGTCGAGGGCGAGCCTCGGCATGTTCAGCCAACGCGGCCGCGCTTCTTCCACGTCCAATCCGATCCCGGGCGCTCTCCATGCGGATGTGCGCGTCGAAGCGCTCGGCAACCACGCTGTAGAACTCGGGCGAATGACGCGCACCGAGTTGGACCGGACGCTGGCTCCGCCAGATGTCGCCGCGACTACAACGTGACGACAAATCCCCGCGAGCGCCCGCAACCTTGAGAAGCATTCCGCAGGTCGAAGGGACTAGCGGCCACCTCCGGCGAGCCGCAGGACGTAACGGGTTGCACTCATAGCCCCTGGGTCGTGGGTTCGATCCGCACCGGCCACGCTCGTCAGGCGATCCCCTTGGCCGGATCGGCGTGCACGGGTCCCGCAGACATTCGCGACGCGACTCCGGACGCGACGGGCGTACGCTCTCGGGGGCGGTTCGACGCTCCCGTGTGGAGTGAAGGAGGGGTCGCGAATGGCGGACGGCGCACGCCGCGTGGAGGTGGAACCCGTCATCGAGGTCGCGGACCTCCACATGCGCTACGGCCGACACGAGGCGGTGCGTGGTATCGATCTCACGGTCCACCATGGGGAGATCTTCGCCTTCCTCGGGCCGAACGGCGCGGGGAAGACGACCACCGTCGAGATCCTCGAGGGGTTCCGCAAGCGGACCGGCGGAAGTGTCCGCGTCCTCGGCCAGGATCCGCAGGATGCCGGCGCCACCTGGCGCAACCGCATCGGCGTCGTCCTCCAGGAGTCGGAGCCCGAACGCGATCTCACGGCACTCGAGTGTCTGCGGCTGTACGCGGGCTACTACTCGGAGCCGCGCGATCCGAGGGAGACCCTCGAGCTCGTCGGTCTGGCCGACCGCGCGGACGCGATCACGAGCAAGCTTTCCGGCGGTCAGCGCCGGCGGCTCGACGTGGCCCTGGCGCTCATCGGCGACCCCGAGCTCGTCTTCCTCGACGAGCCGACGACGGGGTTCGACCCATCGGCCCGGCGGGCTGCGTGGGACATGGTCTCAGGACTTCGGGACCTCGGTGTGACGGTGTTCCTCACGACGCACTACATGGACGAGGCGGAGCACCTCGCCGACCGTGTCGCCGTCATCGCCGAGGGTCGCATCCTCACGGAGGGGACGCCGGCGACGATCGCCGGCCGGGACCGGGCGCCCGTCGAGATCCGGTTCAGCGCGCCTTCCGCGTCGGCGCTCGGTCGCCTCCCCGAGGTCGTGGTCAAGGCCGTCGTCGAGGAGTCCGGCGAGCACGTGTTCCTGCGGGCAGAGTCACCCCTCATCGTGCTCGCCCCGCTCGTCGCGTGGGCGCAGGCGGAGGGTCTCGACCTCGCCGACCTCGACGTGCGCCGCCCGAGCCTCGAAGACGTCTACCTGGCGCTGACGGCACCGACCGGAGCAAAGGCGTGACGACGACGTCGGTCGCGCACGGGAGCCGGCAAGAGGTGACCGGTGTCGATGCCGTCGCGCGGATGGCGCTGCATCAGTTCGTGTACGACTTTCGTGCGTTCCTTCGCAACCGGCAGTCCCGCTTCTTCACCCTGGCACTCCCGGTCCTGTTCCTCATCATCTTCGCGTCGGTGTTCGGGGGCAACCATACGGTCAGCGTGGCCGGCGGACGCATTCCGACCTCGGTCGTGTACGTGCCCGGCATCATCACCCTCGGCATCATCGGGGCATCGCTCGTGAACCTCGTCATCTCCATCACCGCCCAGCGTGAGACCGGGGTGCTCAAGCGGCGCCGCGCCACGCCGGTGCCCGCGGTCGCCCTCATCGCCGGTCGTGCCCTCACCGCCGTCGTCACCGCGCTCGGGATCACCGCGGTTCTGCTCGGGCTCGGGTGGGCGTTCTACAAGGCCCACGTGCCCGCCCGGACCGGCGGCGCGCTGCTCGTCACGGTGGTCGTCGGCACGCTCTCGTTCTGCTGCCTGGGCTACGCACTGTCTTCGGTGATCCGCAACGAGGACGCCGCGCAACCGATCACCCAGGCGGTCGTGCTGCCCCTGTACTTCATATCGGGTGTGTTCGTGCCGGTGAGCGTGCTTCCGCACTGGCTGGTCGACGTCGCAGACGTGTTCCCGGTGCGACACCTGGCCGACGCGCTCCTCATCGCCTACAACCCGCACACGCCTGGCGCTGGGTTCGCCGGGTTGGATCTCCTCGTGCTGGCGGCGTGGGGGGTGGGTGGACTCGTCGTGGCACTCCGCCGCTTCAGCTGGGTGCCGCTCGGACACTGAGCCGACGAACAGGCGACCGCAGCCGCCCTGTGGTCTCGGACAAGGAGGGTGCGATGGCAACAAACGAGGTGCAGACCCGTCGGGGAACCTGCCCGGAGCACGGCTTCGTCGAGGGCAACCGTGAAGTCCCCCGGCTCCAGTTCCCCTTCATCGTCTTCGGGGTGAAGCGGATGCTCGCCCAGCGCAAGCCCTTCGCCTGTCCCTCGTGCGGGAGCCCGATCGAGAACGCTCACTGAACCCGGGTCGCCCGGCCGACGGACTCGAGCGGGCCTGGTCCCTGCGACCCACCCCCGGGCGGCACGATCCGGCGCTGTGAGACCATTGGCGCCCATGGCGGTGACGACCGGCGTCGATCGGGGCAGGCTCGAGGGCTTGCTCGCTGTCGAGAACCGGCGCTTCGACGACGAACGACCGGGCTCGTTGCAGCGGCGCGAACGGGCGCGCCGGACGATGCCCCGTGGCGTGCCGATGGCCTGGATGGACGACTTCTACGAGCACCCGCCGGTCTGGGTGACGCGCGCTCAGGGAGCCCGCTTCTCGGACTGCGACGGGCACCAGTACCTGGACTTCTACGTCGCGGACATGAGCGCCTTCTGCGGCCACGTCCCGGAGGCGGTGGTCGACGCGGTCTCCGAGCGGATGCGGCTGGGCAACCAGTTCCTCCTCCCGAGTGAAGACGCCATCCCGGTCGCGGAGCACCTCGCGCAGCGCTACGGACTGCCGAAGTGGCAGTTCACGCTCTCCGCCTCGCAGGCCAACGCCGAGGTGATCCGGCTCGCCCGGCACGCCACGGGACGCGAGGTCGTCCTCGTGTTCGAGGGCAAGTACCACGGCCACGTCGACGCGATGCTGATGGTGCTCGACGACGGGCGACTCCGACCGGAGTTCCTCGGGCTCGGGTCCGGGCTCGAGCGTGGCGTGAGGATCGTGCCGTTCAACGACCTCGGCGCGCTGGAGCGCGCCCTGGCGCCCGGCGACGTCGCGCTGGTCCTGACGGAGCCGGCGCTGACCAATGCCGGCTTCATCCTCCCGGAGCCAGGCTTCCACGAGGCCGTCCGCGGCCTCACGTCGGCGGCCGGGACGCTGCTCGCCGTCGACGAGACGCACACGTTGGTGACCGCCTACGCGGGGCTCACGGGGGAGTGGGGACTCCGGCCGGACTTCCTCACGCTCGGCAAGTCGATCGCCGCCGGCGTGCCGCTCGGCACCTACGGGATGACCGATGCGCTGGCGGCGCTCCTGGCGGGCCCCGACGACCCCGCCGTCGTCGCAGGCGTCCCCACGGGCGAGGTCGCGACCGGCGGCACCCTGTTTGCGAACGCGCTGTCGCTCGCGGCAGCCCGTGTGGCGCTCATCGAGGTGCTGACCGATGACGCCTTCCGCAGAACCGCCGAACTCGGGGCGCGGCTCGCGAACGGGATCGAGTCGGCCATCCGGGGCCAGAACCTGCCCTGGAGCGTCGCCCACTTTGGATCCCACGCCTACTACTTCTTCTGCCCCGAGCCACCGAGGGACGCGGCGGCGTCGCGAGCCGCCGACGACCCGGACCTCCGGGCCTTCATCCGCGTCTACATGGCGAACCGCGGGGTCTGGGAGTCCGGCTGGTGGCTCGGCCCGACCGTGTCGGTGGCCCACGACGAGCGCGACGTCGAGGAGTACCTGAGCGTCTTCGCCGACTGCCTCGCCGCCCTCGCCCCGGACTGAGCCGGGGGCACCGCGTGCGTCCGAGCGCGCGGACCCGAGGTTCGGCCCCGACCGGCGTCTCCGCCATACTGCGACGATGGTCGAAGAGACGATCGTCGACGCGCTGACGCAGAGGGAGTTCGGCGTCCGTTTCGACTGGGGCCCCGTCGGGGCCGCGCACCTCGCGCAGGAATCGGGAGCCGTCGTGGTCGTCGACACCCTTTCGTTCACGACGGCCGTGAGCGTCGCGACGGGGCGAGGCGCCGCGGTGATTCCGTGGGCGCTCGGCGACGACGGGGCCGACGAGCTCGCGGCGGCGCGAGACGCCGCGCTCGCGGTCCCGCGCCGGTCGGCGTCGGCCGAGCGTCCCTGGTCGCTGTCCCCCCGGGCCCTGATGGACGCGCCTTTGGTGTCCCGTCTCGTGCTCCCCTCGCCCAACGGCTCGGCGATCGCGGCGTCCTTCGCCGAAAGAAGCGGTCCGGAAGGAGCGTTCGACATGCTCGCGGGGTGTCTCCGCAACGCCGCCGCGACGGCGCGGTGGTTGCTCGCCCGGGGCTACGGCTCGCCGGAGCGGCCCGTGATCGTCGTCGCCGCCGGCGAACGCTGGCCGGACGGGAGCATCCGGCCAGCGGTCGAGGACGTCTTCGGCGCGGGTGCGATCGTCGCCGGCCTGATCGGCTCCGGTCGCCTTCCGCCCGGAGCACTTTCGGTCGAAGCCCGTGTCGCGTCCGCGACGTTCGCCACGTGCGCCGGAGGGGATGGCCTCGCTCCCTTCGTCGCGACGTGCGCGTCGGGACGGGAGCTTGCGGCGATGGGATATCCCGAGGAGGCGGGGATCGCCGCGGCGCTCGACGCCGACCGGCACGCCTCCGTGTTCGACGGCGTCGCCTTCGTCGCCGTGCATCCCGACGAGGTCTGATCCGCGCGGCGAAGGCCGCTCCCGCGGCCTCGGGCAAGTCGAGCGCACCGTGCGCCGACGAAAATCTCGGAGGGGCCGGATCTACACTCCGCTCGTGGCCTCGGCGACGAGCGGGATCCCCCACTCCGGCGAGGAGCGAACGGTTCCGGTCGGCCGAAGGGTCTTCCTCGGCATGGTCGTCCTCGGGGCTGCGGGGATCGCCTTCGGCGCCGACGTGCAGGGGAAGGTCGCGCGAACCCTCGGGTCAGGGGTGGCGAGCATCCTCCCCGGAGGCGACCGCTTCCAGATCTACAGCGTGAGCAACACGTTCCCCGAGATCGCCCCGAGCGCCTACCGGCTCCGGGTCTCCGGCCTCGTCCGGCGCCCGGCGACCTTCAGCCTCGCGGACCTCCAACAGCTCCCGTCGGTGCGCTTCACGCGGGAGTTCCAGTGCGTCACCGGGTGGAGAGTGCCGGGCGTGCACTGGGAGGGCGTCCGCTTGGGCCACCTCCTCGACGTCGTCGGTGTGGCATCGGGCGCGACCGCGCTCGCGTTCGACTCCTACGACGGGGTGGACACGGAAAGCCTCACCATCGACCAGGCGCGTCTCGACGACGTCATCGTCGCCTACCGGATGCTCGGCGCGCCGATCACCGTCGCCCACGGTGGCCCGGTGCGGCTCTATGTGGCGCCGATGTTCGGCTACAAGTCGTTGAAGTGGCTCTCGCACATCCGGGTCGTCGACCGCGTCGAACCCGGTTTCTGGGAGCAGAACGGCTATCCCGTGAACGGCTGGCTCGACGGTTCCACCGCGACACGTCCCCCCGCGGGCTCCTGAGGAACGGTTGCGGTGGCGCACTCGAACGTGCCCCGACGCACAAGCCGGTCGCGCATCCTCCGGTTCGACGCCGTGCAGCGGACGGCCCACTGGGCGAACGCGACGCTGTTCCTGGTCTTGATCCTGACCGCACTGCCGCTGTACTTCTCGTCGATCGAGCGTGTCGTCGGACGTCACGTCCTCATCGCCCAGATCCACGTCTGGGCCGGCGTCGCGCTCCCCGTGCCCTTGCTCGTCTCGCTGGCCGGCCCCTGGGGGGCGCGGATGCGGCGTGACGTCCGGCGCATCAACCGCTGGACCCGGCTCGAGCTCCGCTGGCTGTGGAGCTTCGGAACCCTGCGGGGACTCGAGAAGGACAAGTTCAACCCGGGACAGAAGCTGAACGCGATCTTCACCGGCGGCGCCATCGTCGTGCTTCTCGGCAGCGGGATCGTGATGAAGTGGTTCGGGCTCTTCCCGCTGTCGTGGCGGAGCGGGTCCACCTTCGTGCACGAGGTTCTCGCGTTCGTGCTCGTCTTCGTGGTCGTCGGCCACGTCGCGATGGCCCTCACCCACCGTGATTCGCTCCGCTCGATGGTCCGTGGCTGGGTGAGCGTGGAGTGGGCGAGGCGCAACGCGCCGGTCTGGCTGCGCGAGGAAGCCGGGGTCCGGGGTGGACCGGGCACGTCGGGCGCGCGCCGCGGCGGCTCGGTCGCGACGCCTCCGACGGTCGTCAGTCGAGCGGTTCCCACCACCTTGCGAGACCCGTGAGGCCGCCGGCGGGTGCTCGCCTGGCGATCTCGCAGACGCCCGTGACCGCAAACGGCCCGAATCCCGCGACCTCCTAGCGCGCCGACCCCGGGACCGTCGCGCGGCCGATGTTGCGGAGGTCGGCCCCGGCACGGAATCGCGCCGCGATCGGCGAGAAGGGGACCGAGCCCGCCGGGCACGCCCCGAGCACGACCGCGCCCTCGTGCCGCCGGCCGCCCCGCGACCGCGCGGTCACGCGCCTGGCGACACCGCCTGTGCGGTCTCGGCCTTGGGGGCTCCCCAACGGACATGGAGCCCTTCCCGACGCATCGCACGCACGAACCAGACGACGGAGAGCGCAATGGCGAGCGCCGTCATCACCCACGTCGCTGCCGTTCGCTCGACGACGAACGCGTGAAGCGACGACCTGAGGAGCAGCCAGAAGACGAGCCCGGCGTTCGAGAGCAGCACGCAGCCCCAGAGCACCGAGATCTGCAGGAAGAAGCGCCGGACCGCCGGGCGGGAGAGCACGGCGGGGTCGAGCGGGCAGAAATCCTTGGCCAGCCGTTCGATCAGGGGGCGGCGGACCGCCGCGGTCGCGAGGAACAGGAGGGCGACGAGCGCCGTCCCGAACGTGGGCTGGGCGAAGTAGAGGAACGTGCTGCCGGTGGCGAAGGCGATGATGGTGCGAGCGGTGAGGATCACCGCGCCGAGGAGCACCGTCCCCGGCGGGCGCCTGCGGCGAACGAGGCGGCGAGCGACCGCGAGGTAGCACCACGCGAGGCCGCCGACGAGCGCACCTTTCACCCCGGCGACGAGCAGCAGGACATAGAAGACGACGAACGGCCCGACCACGCCCTCGATGAGCGCCGGCAGCGAATGCCGGAGCGAGGCGAGCGGGGAGGGGAGATGCAGCACGTGCTCGGCGTGGCTCTTCGAGGGACGGGAGCCGGCCGCAGCCGCGGGTGCCTCCACGGGGGTGGCGTCGGTGGGGGCGATGGAGAGACGCTACCGGCTGGGAGGGCCGCCCGGGCAGCGCCCCCGCGGCGACGGCGTGCCCGCACCGGTCCCTGCGCGCCTGCGCTGGGGTGAAACACGAGGTCCTGGTCGGGTCCACGTTGGTGCGTCGCCGTGCGCGCCGACGTTGTGCGCCGTCTCAGACCGGGTACGTCCACCGGTGAAGTCGCCGGTTCCGCCGGCTGCGGGCGGGGGATCTCGCAACCGTGGAAGCACAGGGGAGAGGAGGTCCGAAGGTGCCGAAGACGACGAGCGGGGGAAAAGCGAAGCAGTCCGAGCTGCCTTCGACGTTGCAACGCTCCACAGCCAAGGCGCAGCGCACGTTCGCCAAGACCCACGACGCCGCGGCCGAGGAATACGGGGACGGCCAGCGCGCGCATCAGACGGCCTACAGCGCGCTCAAGCACTCCTTCGAGAAGGTCGGCGACCATTGGGAGCCGAAGGCCGAGAAGGGCCCATCCGACGAGCAGTCGGCGAAGGGCGGAGCCGGGTCGCGCCGCCGGTACGCCTCTGCCGAGGGCGTCGACGCGAACGCGTCAAAGAGCCACCTGTACGACGTGGCGAAGCGTCTCGACATCGACGGCCGGAGCACCATGAGCAAGGACGAGCTCGTCGAGGCGATCGAGAAGGCGAACCGTCGGGCGTCGGCGAACGCCCGCTGAGCCACGATAGGGCCGGACCGGAGGGGAGCGGTCCGGGCACACCTGCGCTCGCTCTCTCCCGACATCGTCTTTTCGAGCGCCGAGGAGGTCGCGGGCGCCTTCGGCGCGGTTCGGAGCGAGGAGTAGGACCGAGGAGGGGTCGAGCGAGGAACGCCCGAGCGCCGGGACCCCGCCACCTCACTGGTTCAGGACCCGGAGGGTGTCCCCCAGTCGTCGTCGGAGATGGGTTCCACCCGCTCGGCGTCGATCCCGGAGGGCTCCTCGTCCGCCGTGATCGGGAGTGCCTGCTCGATCACGTCTGCCTCGGGCGCCTCCGGCGGAACCGGATGCTCTTCCCGGGCGTCACGGGAGGGCGGCATCTCCTGTTCCAACCGGTCTGCCTCGGGGACGGGTTCGGATCCTGACACTCATTCGAGCGTACCCAAGCTCCCGCACGGCCCGCCGCGACGCCGCCAGCGAGGTGTCCGGTGCCGGCTCCCCGGACGCGGCCGGCCGCCCCCGGGCTCACCACGCGTGCGCCGGTAAGGTCCCGTCCCGACACGTCGACGGCCGGCCGGACAGCTGACCGAGGAGGTCCAGATGGCGACGGAACGAGCGATCCGGGCGGCCCGCCTGGTCCAACACGAGCGGCCGCTCGAGGTCACCGAGATCCCGCTCGAAGATCCGGCCGACGACGAAGTGGTGGTCGAGATGGAGTTCGCCGCGGTGAACCCCTTGGACCGTTACCACGCCCTCGGTCGGGTGGCCCCCGAGCTGCCCCTGCCGCGCACCCTCGGGGTCGAAGGCGTCGGCCGCGTGAACGGCCGACGGATCGCGCTCCACGGCTACGGGCTCGGCGCCGTGCGCCCTGGACTGTGGGCGGAGGCGGCGGTGGTGCCGAAGGTTGCCGGTGTCGAGCTCCCAGCCGGCGTCGACCCGAGGATGGCGGCCGCGATGGGTGTCGCCGGGACGACGGCGTGGCGGACCGTGACCGAGGTCGCAGGCGTGAAGGCCCACGACCGCGTCCTCGTGCTCGGCGCGAGCGGAGGGGTCGGCACGATGACCGTTTCGTTGGTGAAGAGCCTCGGGGCGACCGTCTGGGGCCAGACCGCGCACGCCGCGAAGGTGCACGCGGTCGAGCGGTGCGGCGCCGACCACGTGCTCGTGTCGGCCGACCCCGAGACGCTCGGCGCGGAGCTGGCCGACTTCTCGCCCACGGTCGTCTTCGACCCACTCGGCGACGGGTACACGGCGGCAGCCGTCGAGGCCCTCGCGCTCCACGGCCGGATCATCTCGTTCGGGACGAGCGCCGATCCGGTGGGCGAGCTCCCTCTCCGCACCCTGTACCGCAAGGGCGCGTCGATCCTCGGCTACGGCGGGCTGACCGAGTCCGACGAGGCATTGCAGCGCGGCCTGGCCGGGGCGATCGCGGCGCTGGCTGAGGGTCGCATGAGCGTCGAGATCGACGAGGTGATCCCGCTCGACGCGGTGAACGACGCCCTCGATCGTCTCGCAGCTCGGGCCGCGACCGGGAAGATCGTCCTCTCCGTCGGTTCGACGGCGCGCTGACCGAAGGGGGTGTCCCTGCACTCCGCCCGCGCACATCGATCGTCATCGGGCCCTGCGGGGCATAGAGCAACCTGTGGGACGTCTGCGGCGGTCGAGGTGCGGGGAGGTCGGCATCACCCGCGTCCGACGCGGCCGCGGCTTCTCCTACCGGTGGGGGAGCGGAGAAAAGGTGACCGACGCAGCGACGCTCGAGCGGATCGCGCGGCTCGCCATCCCGCCGGCGTGGAAGGACGTGTGGATCTGCCCCTGGCCAAACGGCCACATCCAGGCGACGGGCAACGACGCGGCCGGGCGGCGCCAGTACCGCTACCACGATGTCTGGCGCGAGCACCGCGACCGCGAGAAGTTCGAGCGGGTCCTCACCCTTGGCCGCTCCATCGCCGCACTCCGAAGGCGCGTCGAACGCGACCTCAAAGGAGACGGGATGGGCCGTGAGCGCGTGCTCGCGGCGATGGTCCGGCTCCTCGATCTCGGCAGCTTCCGGATCGGCGGGGAGCAGTACGCCGCGGAGCACGAGACCTTCGGCGTGGCCACGCTCCGCAAGGAGCACGTGAAGGTGCGCGCGGGGGAGATCATCTTCTCGTTCCCCGCAAAGGGCGGGAAATGGCAGACCTTCGTCGTACGCGAGGCGAACGTCCTTCCGGTCGTCGCGGCGCTCCTGCGGCGGAGGGGCGGCGGCGACGAGCTGTTCGCCTACAAGGACGGGGCGCGTTGGAAGGACCTCCGTTCCGACGACGTGAACGCCTACATCAAGGATGCGGCGGGGGGCGACTACTCGGCGAAGGACCTCCGGACCTGGACGGCGACGGTGCTGGCCGCGGCACGCTTCGCGGCGTCGCCGCGACCCGCGTCGCGCTCGGCCCGCGCCGGGCGGTCACGGCCGTCGTCCGAGAGGTCGCCGAGCACCTGGGCAACACCCCCGCCGTGTGCCGCACCTCCTACGTCGACCCTCGGGTGATCGACCGCTTCGAGCACGCCGAGACGATCGCGGCGACGCTCGCCGCGCGCAACGGCGTGGACCCCATCGACGACCGCAAGCTGCGCGACGCGCTCGACGCCGCCGTCGTCGCGTTGCTCTGCGCGGACACCGCGGAGCCGCGGGCGGCCTAACGTGGCGGCGGCGAAGGAGGCCGCATGCCCACGCACGAGGTGACGAACCAGCCGCCCCCTCTCGCCACATACGACGTCTCCGGCGACGACACGCTCCTCCGAGCCGTCCGTCGGTGGGACGCGGCGGAACACGAGCCGGAGCTTCGCGAGGTCGGCCGGAAGGCCGGGTCGTGCGCCGTCGCCGAGATGGCGCGCCTCGTGAACGAGAACCCCCCGGTCCTTCGCGCGTTCGACCGCTCCGGCAGGCGCCTCGACGAAGTCGAGTTCCACCCGTACTGGCACGAGCTCATGTCGACCGCGGTCGGCCACGGCATGCACGCAGCCCCGTGGCGAACACCGAGCCCGGGCGCGCACCTCGCGCGTGCGGCCAAGTTCTTCGTGTGGGCGCAGGCCGAGATCGGCCACCTGTGCCCGATCTCGATGACCTACGCCGCGGTGCCGGTCCTCCGGCGCCACGCCGACCTCGCCGAGCGCTTCGAGCCGCTGCTCGCGGCCCGCCGGTACGACCCGGGGCTGCGCGAGCCCGGGGCCAAGGTCGGGCTCCTCGCCGGGATGTCGATGACCGAGAAGCAGGGTGGGTCCGACGTCCGGACCAACACGACGACCGCCTCCCCGGTCGGTGACGGAACGCACTCGCTCGTCGGGCACAAGTGGTTCACCTCCGCTCCGACGTCCGACGTCTTCTTCACGTTGGCGCAGGCACCCGAGGGCCTGTCCTGCTTCTTCGTCCCCCGGGTCCTCCCCGGCGGCGAGCGCAACGCGATCAGGTTGCAACGCCTGAAGGACAAGCTCGGCAACCGCTCGAACGCGTCCGCCGAGATCGAGTACGAGGGCGCGGTCGCATGGATGGTCGGCGAAGAGGGCGACGGGGTCCGCACGATCATCGAGATGGTGGACCTCACGCGCCTCGACGCGGCGCTCGGATCCGCGGCCGGCATGCGGTGGGGGGTCGTCCAGGCGGTGCACCACGCCACCCACCGCCGGGCCTTCGGCGAGCGCCTGATCGACCAGCCGCTCATGGCGAACGTGCTCGCCGACCTCGTCGTCGAGTCCGAGGCGGCGACCCTCGCCTGTCTCAGGCTGGCGTACGCCGAAGACCGCGCCGCCGACGGCGACCGGCAGGAGGCCGCACTCCTCCGCCTGGCGCTGCCGGTCGTCAAGTACTGGGTGGCCAAGCGCGCCTCCCCCCATGCGGCGGAGGCGCTCGAGTGTCTCGGGGGCAACGGGTACGTCGAGGAGTCCCAGATGCCCCGGCTGTACCGGGAGGCACCGCTGAACTCGATCTGGGAGGGGTCGGGCAACGTCACCGCGCTCGACGCCGTTCGGGCGATGACGCGGCGGCCCGAGACGATCGAGGCCTTCTTCGACGAAGTTCGTGACTCGTCGGGCGCCGACCCCCGTCTCGACCACGCGGCCGAGCTGCTGGCCAAGAGCCTGTCGGACCCCGACGCCGTGGCGTACCGGGCGAGGCGGCTGGCCGAGCACCTCGCCCTCGTCCTGCAGGGATCGCTGCTCGTCCGCTACGCACCCTCCGCCGTGGCCGACGCCTTCTGCGCGTCCCGGCTGGAGCGCGACTGGGGCGGGGCGTTCGGCACCCTCGGGCCGGGGATCGACGTCGAAGAGGTCCTCGCCAGGGCGGTGCCCGAGGACGAGAAATGACCCGGAGGACGCCCGTCGGACCGGGGGTCCGTGGTGTTCCCCGTGTGGCGAAGGCCGCTTGCAACGGGGGGTGAGGTCGCTGCCGGCCCTTGGCTTGCCCTCGCCCGAGGCCGGTGGTAGTCCCCAGGGGCCGGCCGCTGCGGGTGTCCGGGCATGGTCGAGCGGGTACGGGCGTGACGAGGAGGCCCACCACACGATGGCGACACCGCGCGCCCCCTCCCGGGGCCGAGGAGGAACGACCGGTGGGCCGGCGGCCCCTCTGGGTGCGCCTTCGGCGTTGAGCGCCGCCGCCAACGGGGGGATCGCCTTCCCGAAGCCGGCGGGCGCCCCGCGGCGCGCCGTGATCGAGCGGATCCGGCCGCTCGTCGACGGTGGGCGGTTCCCGGCAAAGGCCGCGGTCGGAGACGAGGTCGAGGTCGAGGCGGACGCGTACTGCGACGGCCACGACCTGCTCGCGTGCGACCTGCGCTTCCAGCGCGAAGGGGACACGACGTGGTCGACCGTCGAGATGGCCCCGCTCGGCAACGACCGGTGGCGCGGCGCGTTCTGCGTCGACCAGGTGGGCCGGTACCGCTTCGTCGTCAAGGCCGGCGTCGACCGGTACGCGACCTGGCTGCGCGACCTCCTCGCGTTCTCCGAGGCCGGCGAGGACGTCTCGGGCGAGCTCCTCGTCGGGAGCGAGCTGCTGTCGCGCGCCGCCGCGCGGGCGAAGGGCGCGGACCGGCGCGTCCTCGCCGCGGCCGCAGAATGCCTCGCGACCGCCGAGGAGGGCCTCGCCTCACCGGTCGTGCCCGCCGCAGCCGGGCGTGACGGCGCCGGAGGCGAGGAGCGCGAGGCGACGATCGGGGGCATGCTGCGCAGCGCCGGCCTGCGCGAACTCGTGCGGCGGCACCGCCAGTCCCAGGACGCCACCACGTCTCAACCGTGCGCGCTCGTCGTCGAGCCGGAGCTCGCCCGGTTCTCGACCTGGTACGAGCTGTTCCCGCGCTCGGCGTCGCCCGCCCCCGGACGGCCCGGGACCCTCGCCGACGTGATCGGTCGGCTCGACTACGTCGAGCAGCTCGGGGCCGACGTCCTGTACCTGCCGCCGATCCACCCGATCGGCAGGACCGGGCGGAAGGGGGTGGACGGGGGCACCATGGCTGGCCCGGACGACCCGGGCAGCCCGTGGGCGATCGGCTCGGAGGAGGGCGGCCACATGGCGATCGACCCCGGGTTGGGCACGATCGAGGACTTCCGCGCCCTCGTCCGTGCCGCGTCGACGCGCGGGATCGCCGTCGCCCTCGACCTCGCCTTCCAGTGCTCGCCGGACCACCCGTGGGTGAAGGAGCACCCCGAGTGGTTCAAGCACCGCCCGGACGGCACCATCCGCTACGCGGAGAACCCGCCCAAGCGGTACCAGGACATCTACCCGCTCGACTTCGAGAGCGAGTCGTGGTCCGACCTGTGGCTCGCGCTGCTCGAGGTCGTCCGGTACTGGATCGGTCAGGGCGTGCGCGTCTTTCGGGTCGACAACCCGCACACCAAGCCCTTCGACTTCTGGGAGTGGCTGATCACGACGGTGAAGGCCGAGCACCCAGAGACGATCTTCTTGTCCGAGGCGTTCACCAGGCCCGCGGTGATGTACCGGCTCGCGAAGCTCGGTTTCTCGCAGTCGTACACGTACTTCGCGTGGCGAAACACGAAGCTGGAGCTCGAGACCTACCTGAGCGAGCTCGCCGAGGTCTCGGACTTCTTCCGCCCCAACTTCTGGCCGAACACGCCGGACATCCTCACCGAGGCGTTGCAGACCGGCGGCACCCCCGCGTTCGTCTCACGGCTGGTGCTGGCCTCCACGCTCGCGGCCAACTACGGGGTGTACGGGCCGGCGTTCGAGCTCCAAGAGCACGTCGCGCGCCATTCGGGCTCCGAGGAGTACGCCGGGTCGGAGAAGTACGCCCTCCGTCACTGGGACCTCGACCGCCCGGACAGCCTGGCGCCGCTCATGGCCAGGCTGAACGAGATCCGCCGCGCGCACCCGGCGCTCCAGCGAGACGACACGCTTCGGTTCCATCCCACCGACAACGACCAGATCATCGCCTACTCGAAGACCTCGGGCGACGACGCGGTGCTCGTCATCGTGAACCTCGACGTACGCTGGCGGCAGTCGGGTTGGGTCCACCTCGGTCCGTTCGCAAGGAGCGCCGGAGAATCCGTCGAGGTCCACGACCTCCTCACCGACGCCAGGTACCAGTGGGAAGGGGCCCAGAGCTTCGTGATCCTCGACCCCGCCGCGGTCCCGGCCCACGTCCTCGCCGTCGACGCCCGGCTGCCGACGACCGGGGTGAGCGACGTTCCTCGAGGCAGTCGATGACGCTCGCCGAGGAGCGTTCGATGCAGATGGCGCGGAGCGTCCCGGTGGGGGGCGCCGCCCACTGGTACCAGGACGCGGTCTTCTACCAGGTCCACGTCCGCGCCTTCTCGGACAGCAATGGCGACGGCGTCGGGGACTTCCGCGGGCTCATGCAGCGGCTCGACTACATCGAGGAGCTCGGCGTCTCGACCATCTGGCTCTTGCCCTTCTACCCCTCGCCGCTGCGCGACGACGGCTACGACATCGCCGACTACCGCGACGTGCACCCGACGTACGGCACGCTCCGGGACTTCCGGACGTTCCTCCGTGAGGCGCACCGGCGGGGTCTTCGGGTGGTGACCGAGCTCGTCCTCGCGCACACCTCGGACATGCACCCGTGGTTCCAGCGCGCGCGCCGCGCCCGGCCCGGGACCTCGTACCGCGACTTCTACCTGTGGAGCGACACGCCCGACCGGTTCAAAGAGGCGCGGGTCATCTTCAGCGACTTCGAGAGCTCGAACTGGGCGTTCGACCCGGTCGCCGGCGCCTATTTCTGGCACCGGTTCTACTCGCACCAGCCGAGCCTGAACTACGACAACCCGGCCGTCGGCCAGGCGATGTTCGACGTCGTCGACTACTGGCTCGACATGGGCGTCGACGGGCTCCGCCTCGACGCGGTGCCCTACCTCTACGCGCGCGAGGGCACGTCGTGCGAGAACCTGCCCGAGGTGTTCGACTTCCTGCGTCGGCTGCGCGCGCACATCGACGAGCGCTACGCCGACCGGATGCTGCTCGCCGAAGCGAACCAGTGGCCCGAGGACGCGGTCGCGTACATGGGCGACGGCGACCTGTGCCAGATGGCGTTCCACTTCCCCCTCATGCCACGGATGTTCATGGCCGCGCGCCAAGAGGACCGGTTCCCGATCGTCGACATCCTCGCCGAGACGCCGCCGGCACCGCCGGATTGCCAGTGGGCGCTGTTCCTGCGCAATCACGACGAGCTCACCCTCGAGATGGTCACCGACGAAGAGCGGGACTACATGTACCGCTCGTTCGCCCAGGACCCGAGGGCACGGGTGAACGTCGGCATCAGACGGCGCCTCGCACCGTTGCTCGGGAACGACCGCGCGCTCATCGAGATGATGAACGGGCTGCTCTTCTCGCTCCCGGGGACCCCGATCGTCTACTACGGCGACGAGATCGGCATGGGCGACAACATCTACCTCGGCGACCGTGACTCGGTCAGGACGCCGATGCAGTGGAACGCCGACCGCAACGCCGGCTTTTCGCGGGCGAACCCCCAGCAGCTGTACCTGCCCGTCGTGATCGATCCCGTGTACCACGCGGCCGCCGTGAACGTCGAAGCCGCGGAGGCCAATCCCAGCTCGCTCCTGTGGTGGATGCGCCGCATGATCCACCTCCGGGAGCGTTACAAGGCGTTCAGCCGCGGCACCCTCGAACACCTCCGGCCCGACAACCGCAAAGTCCTCGCCTTCCTCCGCCGGTACGAGGACGAGCTCCTGCTCGTCGTGGTGAACCTTTCCCGTTTCGTCCAGTGCGTGGAGCTCGACCTCTCCGAAGTGTGCGGTGCGGTCCCCGTCGAGATGTTCGGGAGCATGCGCTTTCCGCCGGTGGGCGAGCTGCCCTACTTCCTCACGCTCGGGCCCCACGGCTTCTACTGGTTCTCGCTCGAGTTCGACCCCGGGTCGCGCCGCGGGCCCGACGCACGCCTGCGCGTGCGGCGCCGCTGGGACGAGGTCTTCTCGGCGCCGCGTGACCTCGAGCGGGTGCTCACCCGCCACATCGCGGGTCGCAGGTGGTTCGTGTCGAAGCTGCGCACCATCACCTCGGTCTCGATCGTCGACGCCCTGGCGGTCGGCGACCGGGCGTCGCCGACCGGGTACCTCGCGATCGCGCGCGTCGAGCTCGACCAGGGCGCGCCCGAGCAGTACCTGCTGCCGCTCGCGTTCGCGGGCGGCGAGAAGGCGCAGGCCTTCCGTCGATGGCATCCGGAGGCGATCGTCGCCGACCTGACCGTCGGCGACGAGGACGGCGTCCTCTACGACGGCGTCTTTGAGCCCGAGCTCTCGTCCGCGGTCTTCGAGATGATCGGCCGACGGCGCGCGGCGCCGTCGCGCAACGGCCGCGCCTGGGGCGCCCCGTCGCCGTCCTACCGCGCGCTCCGCCGGTCGCTCGCCGACGGCGTGCAGCCCACCCCGATGTCGGCGGAGCAGTCCAACACCTCGGTGGCCGTCGGCGACAAGGCGATCCTCAAGTACGTGCGCCGTCTCGAGGAGGGGGCGAACCCGGGCGTCGAGCTCGCCCGCTTCCTCGCCGAGCGGGCCCACTTCCCGCACTCGCCGCGTTCGGGCGGAAGCCTCGAGTACCGGTCGAACGAGCGGGCGAGCCGGCCGATCACCGTCGTGGCGCTCGAGGAGATGGTCCAGAACGAGGGCGACGGGTGGAGCTACGTGGTCGACGCCCTCGGCCGCAGCATCGAGGAGGCCGTCGCCCAGCGGGCCGACACCCCGGCGCCGGCCCCGCCCCCGGCCCTCCTCGGCCTGGGCTCCGACGACCGGCCCCCCGACGTGCTCTACAGCCACATCGAGTGGGCCGCGCTCCTCGGGCGCCGGACCGGCGAGCTGCACGTCGCGTTGGCGTCCGACCGGACCGATCCGGCGATGGCCCCCGAGCCGATGACGCCCGTCGACCGCCTCTCCCTGTACCACGGGGCCGGGAGCATGTTGCGCCGAACGTTCCGCCAGCTGCGCGAGTCGCCGGCGTCCGCCTCCATGACGGCAGTGCTCCGCCGGGAACGCGACATCCAGGAGCGCCTCCGGGTGATGGCGTCGATGCCGGCTGCCGCGCAGCGGATCCGGGTACACGGTGACTACCACCTCGGTCAGGTGCTGTGGACGGGGAAGGACATCGTGATCATCGATTTCGAAGGGGAGCCCGCCCGTTCGCTCGGCCAACGCCGGCTGAAGCGACCTGCCGCCATCGACCTCGCGGGGATGGTCCGGTCGTTCCACTACGCCTCGCGTGCGGTCGCCATGCGCGCCGACCGCGACCTCGTCGGACCCCACGGCCACCGCGAGCTCGAGCCGTGGCTGTTCGCCTGGTACCGATGGGTGTCCGCCGCCTTCCTGCGGGCGTACCTCGAGGTTCCGGGCGTCGGGTGGCTGCTCCCGCCGGACCGGATGGAGCTGGGCGCCATGATCGACTTCTTCCTCTTGCAAAAAGCCGTCTACGAGTTGAGCTACGAGGCGAACGTGCGCCCCGACTGGGTGGACATCCCGGCACGGGGCATCCTCGACGTCCTCGACAGCTCCGTCTGAGCCGGTGCCGGGCGAACTGGAAACGCTCGCGCGCCTCTACGACGTGCGGACCTCCTACGAGGACTCCTCACGCCGGACGCACCACGCAACGCCCGAGACGTTGCGGGCGCTGCTCGGCGCCCTCGGGGCCGACGTGTCGAACCCGGCCGACGCGGTGCGAGCCGAGCTCCTCCGCCGTCACGTCCAGACGGTGGAGCCCGTCACCGCGGTGCCGGCGCTCGGGACGCAGGCGGTGGCCGTCTCGCTTCCCCGCTCCCTGCACCCGCGCGACTGCTGGCTCGTCCTCGCAGGCGAGGACGGCGGGGCGCACCGGTCGCGGCTCCTGCCCGCGATCCAGCGCCCGCTCGGCTCCTCGAACCTCGAAGGGCGGCCGGTGGACCGCTACGAAGTGCTCCTCTCGACGCCGATGCGGATGCTGGCGCCGGGCTACTACCGGCTGCGGGTCGAGGCGCCGGGCGTGGACGCGAGCTCGCTCGTCGTGGTCGCCCCCCGGTGTCCGCTGCCCGAGCACGGCTGGGGGGCGTTCCTCCCGGTCCAGTCCATCCGCACCTCGTCGGACTGGGGCGTCGGGAACTACCCGGCCCTGCACGCCCTGGGCCAGTGGCTGGCGGGGCGAGGCGGGGACTTCGTCGGGACGCTGCCGCTCTACCCGTTGTTCCTCGACGCGCGGTCAGAGGGGTCCGAGGACGGAGGGGACGCCGCGTCCGTGGGGCGGCCCTTCGAGGTGAGCCCGTACCTGCCGGTGACGAGGCTCGGCTGGAGCGAGCTCTACGTCGACCCGACCGCCGTCCCCGAGCTCGAGACGTCCACCGAGGCGCGCGACCTCCTCGCGAGCGGCACGTTCTCGGCCGAGGTCGAGTCGGCGCGCGCGGGGCCGCTCGTCGACTACCGCGCGAGCGCGTCGCTCGTGCGACGGGCCCTCGAGCCGCTCAGCCGCGAGCTGTTCGGGCGCGGGTCGTCGCGGCGCGACCGGCTCGAAGCCTTCGCCCGGGCACGACCGGACCTCGTCGCGTACGCCCGCTTCCGGGCGAACGGGACGGTGGACCCTCGGGCCCACGTCGCGGGAGGGTCCTCCGAGAGCATGCTCCCCGAGGACCCCGTCGCGCGCTATCACCTGTACGCGCAGTTCGTCGCCGACGAGCAACTCGCCCAGGCGGGCGACCTGTTCCTCGACCTGCCGATCGGGGTCCACCCCGACGGCTTCGACACGCGCTACGAGCCGGACGCCTACGCGCACGGCGTCGAGGGCGGCGCGCCTCCGGACCGGTTCTACGCCAAAGGGCAGCGGTGGGCGTTCCGCCCGCTCCATCCGAGGAGGGTGCGCGAGCAGGGCTACCGGCACGTCGCCGCGCTGCTGTCCCACGCGATGCGCCGGGCGAAGGTGCTGCGACTGGACCACGTGATGGGCCTCTACCGCCTGTGGTGGGTCCCCGAGGGCGCGGAAGCGACCGACGGTGCCTACGTCGGGTACCGCGACGACGAGCTGCGCGCGATCGTCTCGCTCGAGGCGCACCGATCCCGCACGGCGATCGTGGGGGAGGACCTGGGCACGGTCCCTGCCGAGGTGCGCGAGGGGATGGCCGACGACCGGATGCTGCGCTCGTGGGTGCTCGAGTTCGAGGTGACGCCCGACTCGCCGCTGCCCGAGCCCGCCGAGCTCTCGATGGCGAGCATCGGGACGCACGACCTTCCGCGTTTTGTGAGCTTCTTCGAATCACCGGACAGCGCGCGGTGGCGACGCGCGCTCGGGGGCGACGCCCGGCGCGCGCTGCGGGCGTGCCTCGACCACCTCGCCCAGAGCCGGGCCCGCCAGATGTTCGTCGACCTCGAGGACCTGTGGCTCGAGCGATGGCCGCACAACCGGCCGGGGACGGGCTCCGAGGCGGGGAACTGGCGACACCGCTCGTTCCGGACCCTCGAGGAGATCTTCGAGGACGAGGAGGCCGCCGAAATGCTCGGCCGCATCGACGACCTCCGCCGGCAGGCCGAGCCAGCGTGAAGCGCCGCGCAGCGAGTGCAGCGACCGAACGGCAGCAACCGAGCGACATGGACCGAACGACATGAACCGAGCCACGCGACCCGAAGGAGGAGGGAGATGAACGGCTCCGACGTGAAGATCACCGACGACGATGTCTTCCTCTTCAACGAGGGGTCGCACCGCCGCCTCGCCGAGAAGCTCGGTGCCCACTCAGGGCCGGACGGCACCCACTTCGCGGTGTGGGCACCCGCGGCGAAACGCGTCGCGGTGCTCGGTGACTGGAACTGGTGGCAACGCGACGCCGACGTGCTCGTTCCCCACGGGAGCTCGGGGATCTGGCAGGGCCACGTCGGGCACGCCCGCCCGGGGCAGGTCTACAAGTACGCCATCACCGCTGCTGACGGAACGGTGCTCGAGAAGGCCGACCCGTTCGCCTTCTTCTCCGAAGTGCCACCGAAGACCGGGTCGGTCGTCTGGGACCTCTCCTACGACTGGCGCGACGGCGAGTGGATGGCGGGTCGCCGGGAACGCCAGAGCGTGCACGCGCCGATCTCGGTGTACGAGGTGCACCTCGGCAGCTGGCGGCGCGCCCCCGACCGGCCGCACGAGCTCCTCTCCTACGTAGACCTCGCGCCGCTCCTCGTCGACCACGTCACGAGGTGCGGGTTCACCCACGTGGAGCTGCTTCCGGTGATGGAGCACCCCTTCTACGGAAGCTGGGGCTACCAGACGACGGGCTACTTCGCCCCGAGCTCTCGCTACGGCACGCCCCAGGACCTGATGGCCCTCGTCGACGCGCTGCACGAGGCGGGGATCGGCGTCTTTCTCGACTGGGTGCCGTCGCACTTCCCGGCCGACGCCTTCGCGCTCGCATCGTTCGACGGGACGCACCTCTTCGAACACGCCGACCCGCGCCGCGGCGTCCATCCCGACTGGAACAGCTTGGTGTTCAACTACGGCCGTCACGAGGTACGGAGCTTCCTCGCCTCCTCGGCCGACCACTGGCTGCGGACCTACCACGCCGACGGCCTGCGGGTCGACGCGGTGGCGTCCATGCTCTACCTCGACTATTCGCGCAAGGTGGGGGAGTGGGTCCCGAACGTCCACGGGGGGCGTGAGGACCTCGACGCCATCGCGTTCCTCCGCCAGCTCAACACCGGCATCTACGCCGACCATCCCGACGTGCAGACCGTCGCGGAGGAGTCGACCGCGTGGGGAGGCGTGTCCCGCCCCGTCGAGTGGGGCGGGCTCGGTTTCGGGTTCAAGTGGGACATGGGCTGGATGCACGACACGCTGCGCTACATGGACCACGACCCGGTCCACCGCCACTGGCACCATGGCGAGCTGACCTTCCGAGCCGTCTACGCGTTCACCGAGAACTTCATGCTCCCGCTGTCCCACGACGAGGTTGTGCACGGCAAGGGATCGCTCCTCTCCAAGATGCCGGGCGACGACTGGCAGCAGCGTGCGAACCTCCGCCTTCTCTACGGCTACCAGTACGCATCGCCGGGAAAGAAGCTCCTCTTCATGGGTGCGGAGCTGGCCGACTGGCGGGAGTGGAACCACGACGAGAGCCTCCGTTGGGATCTGCTCGGCGACGAGCGGCACGCCGGCGTCTGCCGGTGGCTGAGCGACTTGAACGCGCTCTACCGCGCAGAGCCCGCGCTGCACGATCTCGACACCGAAGCCGACGGGTTCGAGTGGGTGCAGTGGGAGGACTCGGACATCAGCGTGCTGAGCTTCCTTCGCAAGTCCCGGGACGGACGCGTGATGCTGGTGCTCTGCAACTTCACCCCGGTGCCGCGCCACAACCTGATCGTGGGCGTGCCCGTCGACGGGTTCTGGGCGGAGCGGCTCAACTCGGACGCGCCGATCTACGGAGGGAGCGGCGTGGGCAACCTGGGCGGTGCCGACGCGCAGCCCGTCCCCTCGCACGGCCGCCCGCGCGCCCTCACGCTGAGCGCGCCGCCGCTCGGCTGCGTCTTTCTCTCCCCCGAGTCGCAGGTCGGTCCCGGCCCGACTCGGGCGTGACCCGCGTGGCTGTCCGGCCGCCCCCGGCGCGACCAGCGGAGCCCGACCCGCGTACCGGCGGCTCTGCTAAGACCAAGGGCTTCATGTCGCGGGTCGTGCTGTGAGGGTCTGGCCGGGGAACCCCTACCCGCTCGGAGCCACGTGGGACGGCGAGGGCGTCAATTTCGCGCTCTATTCGGAGCACGCGACCGGCGTGGAGCTCTGCGTGTTCGACGAGCCGAACTCCGCCCGTCCCGCGCAACGTGTGGCCATCACCTCGAGCACCGACCGGGTGTGGCACGCGTACCTCCCCGACCTGCGCCCCGGCGCGCTCTACGGGTACCGCGTGGACGGCCCCTACGCGCCGGAGGAGGGCCTCCGCTTCAACCGCCACAAGCTGCTCATCGATCCCTACGCACGGGCGCTCACCGGGACGATCCGCTGGAGTGACGACCTCTTCGGGTACCGCATCGGCCACACGGCGCAGGACCTGTCGTTCGACCGCCGTGACTCCGCGGGCTCGATGCCCAAGGGCGTCGTGATCGACCCGGCGTTCACGTGGGGCGACGACCGTCCGCCGGCGACGCCGTGGAGCCGGACCGTGATCTACGAGTGCCACGTGCGCGGCACGACGATGCGCCATCCCGGCGTTCCCGAGCAGCTCCGCGGCACGTACCTCGGGCTTGCGTCGGACCCGGTCGTCGACCACCTCGTGGACCTCGGGGTGACCGCGGTCGAGCTCATGCCGGTGCACCACTACCTGAACGACCGTCGTCTCGACGAACGTGGGCTCCGGAACTACTGGGGCTACAACACGATCGGCTTCTTCGCCCCGCACGTCGAGTACGCCACGTCCGCCCTCGGCCAGCAGGTCCTCGAGTTCAAGTCGATGGTGCGCACGCTGCACCGCGCCGGGCTCGAGGTGATCCTCGACGTCGTCTACAACCACACCGGCGAGTCCGACCACCTCGGTCCCACGCTGTCGCTGCGCGGCATCGACAACCCCGTCTACTACCGGCTCCGCTCCGACGCGCCCCGGTACCACGTCGATTTCACCGGGACCGGGAACAGCCTGAACATCCTCCACCCGCGAACCATGGCTCTCGTCATGGACAGCCTCCGGTACTGGGTCACCGACATGCACGTCGACGGGTTCCGCTTCGACCTGGCGCCGGTGCTCGTGCGCGGGTATGAGGCCGGCCAGCCGAGCGCCTTCTTCGAGATCATCCAGCAGGACCCGGTGCTCTCGACGGTGAAGCTCATCGCCGAGCCCTGGGACGTGGGCCCCGATGGCTACCACCTCGGGCGGTTCCCGCAGGGCTGGTCGGAGTGGAACGGCGCGTATCGCGACTCCGTCCGCCGCTTCTGGCGCGGCGATCCCGGGCAGGTCCCCGAGCTCGCGTCGCGCCTCACGGGCTCGAGCGACGTCTACGGACACACCGGGCGCGGCACGTACGGGAGCGTGAACTTCGTCACCTGCCACGACGGGTTCACGCTCACCGATCTCGTGAGCTACGAGCACCGCCACAACGAGGCGAACGAAGAGGACAACGCCGACGGGCCGCCGGAGAACTTCAGCAGGAACTGGGGCGTCGAGGGGCCGAGCGACTCGTTGCGCCTCGAGCGGCTGCGGGACCGCATGAAGCGGAACTTCCTCGCCACGCTCATGTGCTCCCAGGGGGTCCGGATGCTCCTCGGCGGAGACGAGATCGGCCGCACCCAGCGGGGAAACAACAACGCGTACTGCCAGGACAACGAAGTGAGCTGGATCGAGTGGGACGTCGACGAGCCCGCAGTCGAGCTCTCCGCCTTCGTGCGCCAGCTGATCCAGATCATCGAGGACAACCCGATCCTCCGCCGCCGGAGCTTCCTCACCGGCCAGGTCGTCGCCGGCACCCACATGAAGGACGTGACGTGGATCCGCCCCGACGGCGAGGAGATGAAGACGGACGACTGGGCGGACCCCGAGAACCGCACCCTCGGCATGCTCCTCTACGGGCGCGCCGTCGACGAGGTGGACTTCCGCGGGCGCTCCGAACGCGGCGAGACGCTCCTTCTCCTTCTGAACGCCGGAGCGCGCCCGCGCTCCTACGTGCTGCCGAGAGTGAGCGAGCCGGGGCGGTGGGAGGAGCTCTTCGACACGGCCCGCCCGTCGCGCTTTCCTCGCGACGTGCGCAAGCCCGCGGTGGTCGTCGCCGCGCAGTCGACGATCCTTCTGCGCAGGACCGAATAGCCGGAGAAGCGGTCGGGTCGGCCTTCGCCGGGCACAGGCGGCGCCGGCCGCCGGTTCAGCCGGTCAGCCCGCGGGGGCCTCTGCCGGTGCCTGGAGCGCTGCCGGCGCGGCCGATCCGTCGAGGCCGTGCTCGTCGGGACCACCGTCCAGAGCAGATGGCGGCGTCCCGGTGCCGCCGTGCAGGCGTTCGCCGGCCGCGACGCCGACGGGCGCCCGTCCGCCCATCCGGCCGTCGAAGCGCCCCACCTGCTCGTCGAGGGCGCCTGCGGCCTGCATCGCCGCCCAGAGCTCCTCGCGGTAGACGCGTCGGTTCGGTGCTTCGACGCCCAGGCGGACGTAGCTCCCGGCGGGGCGGATGAGGGTGATGCGCAATTCCTCTCCGATGGCGGAGCCGCCGAAGGCCACGCACGGATTGCCCTTCGACACGGACGTGACGGCCACCCACACCCCGTCCCCGACGTCCACGCGCTCGCCGACGCTGCAGTTGATGGCGAGCGCCGCCTGCGCGTCGGAAGCGGGATGCCCCGGGGGCGCCGTCGTCATGTGCACGGTGCGGCCGTCGAACGCGACGGACGCGAGCGGGCCGATCTCGACGCGTGCCTGATCGGCGGCGACGACGACGGCGGAAACCTGAAGGGTGGGCACACCCGGGGCGCGCAACGAGATGCGTACACGACGGTCGGCGACCGACAACACCGTCACGTGCACGTCGGGTTCGATGATGACCGACTCACCCGGTCGTCGGTTCAGCACCAGCATCGACGGCCTCCTCGCGCTCGAGTCCCACAACCGTAGTGTGCAAACCGGCGCGACGCGCGATTCGCGGCCTCGGGTGACCGCCGGCGCAATCCTGGAGCGTTCCCTCAGACTCCTGACCGGGTCGCCCCGAAGCGCGACGCGATCACACCGCGATGCTCGCGAGCGCCTCGAGCACGCGCGTTGCGTGCGCGACGGAGACATCCGGGTCCGCCTCGGGTGATCCGACGAGCGGATCGAAATTGAGATCGACGAAGGCCTCGGTCATTCCCGTCGACGCGAGGCGCGAGAAGTCCTCCGCGATGTCGTCGAGCGAGCCGGTGAGCGGTCCGCGCTCACCGTCGCGCACCTTCACGACCGCGCGGCAGACGAAGCGCAGCTTCGCCGGGTCGCGGCCGGCTTCGGCTGCTGCGTCCCGGACGACCTCGATCGAGTCTGCGAGCGACGAGAGCTCCGCACGGCTGCTGCTGACCCACCCTGTCGACATCCGCCCCGCGCGGCGGAGCGCGGGCACGGCGGTGCCGCCGAAGAGGACGGGCGGGTGGGGGTGTTGGACCGGCTTCGGGGCGACCCGGGCGCGCGGGACCGTGAAGTACGGGCCTTCGTAGTCGACGACGTCGTCGGTCCAGATCGCGCGGAGGCAGCGCACGAAGTCTTCGGTCCGCGCGCCGCGGTGGTCGTAGGGGACGCCGGCCGCTTCGAACTCCTCGGGCATCCATCCGAGCCCGAGGCCCACGTCGAGACGGCCGCCGCAGAGGTGGTCGATCGTCGTGAGCGGCTTCGCGAGCAGGATCGGCGAGTAGAAGGGCGCGTTCAGAACCGCCGCGCCGAGCCTGGCGGTGCGCGTGCGCCCGGCGAGGAACGCGAGGACCGCGAGCGGGTCCTGGACGCTCCGGTACGGCGGGTCGAGCCGGTCGCCACCCGCGTCGTCGACGGGAGCGAGCAGGCGCTGGAAGGTCCACAGCGAGCGGTAGCCGAGCGACTCGGCGAGCTCGGCGACGGTCACGATCCCGTCGGGCGTCGCCCACGACCCCGACACCGGGACTGCACAGCCGAGCTCCACCGGGCCTCCTCGAAGTCGTGCCCGGGAGGGATCGCCGGCGTCGACGCGGCGAGACCCCCCAAAGGGCGTCAGCGCGGCCGCGATCTTGTCACGCGCGTCGTGCCCGCCACGAAGGGCCGCGCTCGCTCGCTCACGCGCGACGTCGGTGCGGGGCCGCCCTCACTGCGGCAGGCGCCGCCAGATGGACTGGGGCAGGTTCCGCAAGAGCGGGAGCGCCGCCCCGAGGACGGCGGGCGACCAGATCACCGGCGCCCCGGACTCGAGGCCCCGCATGAGCGCCTGGGCGACGGCCTCGGGGGTCGTCGCGAGCGGCATCGCCGGCATGCCGGCCGTCATCTTCGTGTGCACGAAGCCCGGGCGGACGATCTGCACCCGCACGCCGGTGCATCGGAGCGCCTCTCCGAGGCCGACGGAGAAGGCGTCGAGCCCGGCCTTCGCCGACCCGTACACGAAGTTCGCCCGGCGGACGCGCACGGCGGTCGCGGACGAGAGCACGACGAGGCGCCCCTGTCCCTGCTCCTTCATCAGCGCCGCGGCGCGGGTCAGCGCGACCGCCGGCCACGAGTAGCTCGCCGCGACGACCTCGGCGGTTCTCAGCGGATCGAGCTCGCGCTCGCGCTCGGAGAGCACACCGACGGCCATGAGGAGCATGTCCACCTCGCCCGCAGCGGTGAAGCAATGGTCGACCGTCGTCACGGCCGAGTCGAGGTCCGTTGCGTCGAAGCGCACGAGCTCGGCGCGCGTGGCTCCCGCGGCCCTCGCCTCGCCCGCGGCCGCCTCGAGGCGTTGGGAGTCACGCCCTGCGAGGACGACGGTGCGGCAGCGCCGCGCGGCGAGGGCGCGGACGATCGAGCGTGCGATGTCCGAGGTGCCGCCGAGGACGACGAGGGACTGTGGCTGTCCGAATGCGTCGAGCACGTCAGGTCCTCTCCTCCTCACCGGTCCCACGGGACCGCCCGGGCGGCTGCGACGTGGGGTCCGTGCAGCCGCGCGCGGGTCACGCGATGCCGAGCCTTGCAGACAGGTCGGACGCGAGCACCCCTCGAGGGTCGATGCGACGCCGCAGCTCCGACAGCTCGGCGATGCGCGGGTACATCGCGCGGACGAGCTCGGGCCGAAGGCGTGCGTCCTTTGCGAGGTAGACCCGGCCCTCTGCGCCGGCGACCAGCTCGTCGAGACCGTCGAGGCACGCCTCGAGGCCGGGCAGGCCGATCGGGAGGTCGAGCGCAAGCGTCCAGCCGGGCACCGGGAAGGAGAGCGGGCCGGGGCTCGCCGGCCCGAAGCGCTTCAGCACGGCGAGGAAGGACGGGAGGCGGCGTTCCCGGAGTCTCCTCAGCGCCTGCGCGACGACGTCGCCGCGCTCGGGCCCGACGACGAACTGGTACTGGACGAACCCTCGCGGCCCGTACAGGCGGTTCCAGCCCGAGACGCCGTCGAGCGGATGGAAGAACCGCCACATCGACTGCAGCTCGCCGACGCGGTGGCGGGGCGCCTTGCGGTACCACGCCTCGTTGAAGGCCGCGATGGTGAGCGGGTTGAGGAGGCCTCGAGGGACGTGCGAGGGCGCGCGCAGGCGCGGTGGGCGAGGAGCGGCGAGCGGACGACCGGCTCTTCGGCCCCCCAGGTCGTCACGCCGCGCGTGGTCGGCACGCGTGAGCACGGCGCGTCCGCTCGACCGCCGGCCACCTCCGGTGCAGTCGATCCACGCCACCGAGTAGCGGTACGCGTCGTCGCCGCGGTCCATCTCGGCCATCACGCCGTCGACATCCGCGAACCGGTCGGTGTCGACGAGCATCTGGTCGGTCTCGACGCGGAGCATCCGGAGCCTGACCTTGGTGACCACCCCGGTGAGGCCCATCGAGCCGGCGGTCGCCCAGAAGAGATCTCGTTCCCGCTCCGGGCCCGTCTCGAGGGCGCCGACCGGCGTCACGACGGTGGCCGCGGTCACGTGGCGCGAGAAGCCGCCGTCGATGTGGTGGTTCTTGCCGTGGACGTCGGCGGCCAGCGCGCCCCCGACCGTCACCACCCGGGTTCCCGGCGTGACCGGAAGGAACCATCCGGCGGGCAGCGTCGCGCGGACGAGCTCGTCGAGGGAGACGCCGGCGCCGACCTCGACGACACCCGTCGCGGGGTCGACCGGCCCGATCCCGCCGAGGGACCGCGTCTCGATGACGGTCCCACCGGCGCGTTGGGCGGCGTCGCCGTAGCTGCGCCCGAGCCCCCGGGCGATGGTTCCTCGGCCGTCGGCCGCCGCGAGCAGCCGCTCCACCTGCTCGGGGCTCGACGGGGTGACCACGTCCGCAGCGACGGGGGCCGTGCGGCCCCAGCCGGTCAGGAGGCGGTGGCCGGGTCCTGCGGCGGGCGGTCCTTCGTCGCTCTGGGCATTCGCCGCCCTACCCATACACGCCGACGCCGACCAGCACCGCCCAGACGACGACGAGGACCTGGAGGGTCCGGTCCTGGAGGGCGAGGTCGCTCGGTGCACCGCCGCGTCCGGCGTCGAGGATGCGCAAGACGTAGAGCACGCCCGTGATCACGGGCGCGACGGAGAGCTCGATCCACACGAGGTGGTCGCCCCGGCGGAGCAGTCCACCGTGCTCGAACGCCCACAGGCAGTAGGTCGTGACCGCGCCGGACGCGGCGAGCGTGAGCGCCGAGCGCAGGAACTGCGGGGTGTAGCCGTCGAGCGAGGCCCGGTGGTTGCCCCGGCCGTCCCCGAGCGTGGCGTGCTCGGCGGCGCGCTTTCCGACGACGATGAAGAGGGCGCCGAACGAGGTCACGACGAGGAACCAGCTGGACAAGGGCACGTGCGTCGCCACCCCCCCGGCCACGGCCCGGAGCACGAACCCGGCTGCCACGGCGGTGAGCTCGATGACGGGCTGGCGCTTCAGCCAGAGCGAATAGGAGACGGTCACGGCCCCGTACCCGGCGACCACGACGACGAGCTCCCACCCCTCGAGCAGGGCCGCGCCGGCAAGCGCCGCGGCGAACAGCACCGCGCCGGTCGCCAGCGCGACGCGCGGCGCGACCCGTCCGGCCGCGATCGGGCGGTTCCGCTTGAGCGGGTGCGCCCGGTCGGCGTCTGCGTCGACGGTGTCGTTGACGAAGTAGGTGGCTGAGGCCGCGGCGCAGAAGACGGCGAAGGCCCCGAGGGCGTGGAGCGCGGGTCGGGCGTGCACGAGGGCGCCGCCGGCTCCCGGCGCCACGAAGACGAGGAGGTTCTTCGTCCACTGTTTCGGCCGCGCGACCCGGAGGAGTGCGCCGAGCCGCCCCGGTCCCGGTGGGACGCCGGAGTCCGCCTCCACGTCGAAGTCGGCACGGAGCGCCGCGGGTGCTGGCCCCATGGACCAACCATTACCCCGGACCCTGAAGATCCCATGACGGGGACGCTCGTCGGGAGCCGGGAGCCCCTTCGGGTCAGGACCGCGGCGAGTCCCCGCCGCGCGAACGACGTGGCCCCGATCCGTTCGCCGCGGCACACTCCCGACGAAAAAGGCGCCGCGAGGAGGGGGAGCAGCACCGACCAGGCGGTCCGCTCCGACCGCAGGGCGGAGGCGATCCCGGCCAGGACGAAGATGGCGGGAAGAGGCCGGGGGTGCCGCCGACCACGAGGTCCCACCCGATGAGGCCGGTTACGCCTACGGTGCCGGGGTTCCCGTGCCGATCGTGGCGTCGGAGGGTGTCGCCATGGTCTCTGTCGTCGGGTCCGGGGAGGACCCGTGGCGGCCGTGCCGCGCGCCGGCGGCGTTGTCGGGCGCGGACTGCGACGAGGGCTCCTCGAAGAGGACCGTGCCGCCGGCGTCCAGCCGGAGCCCGACGGCGGTGCCCCGCGGGACCCGACGTTCGCTCAAGACGCCGCTCAGCCGCTTCCCCGACGGGAGATCGACCACGAGCTCGTAGTGCCGACCTCGGAACGCGGTGTCGGTGACCGCCCCCACGAAGTGCGCGTCCGCCGAATCGGGGTCGCAGAGCCGCACCGCGGTCGGCCGGATGGCGAGGATTCCCGTTCTCGCGCGGTGGGACCCGCCCGACCGGGGCGCGACGTCGCCGGGGGTGCCGAGCCTCGCTTCGATGGGGCGGCGCGCGGGGTCCGAGACCGGGACGACCTCGACGTGTGTGCCGCCCAGCTCGCCGACCACGCGGGCTTCGAGCTCGCCCGCGAGCCCGGTGAAGCGCGCGACGAACAGGCTCGCCGGGGCGGTGTAGATCTCTTCGGGCGTGCCTGTCTGGACGAGCGTCCCGTTCTCGAGCACGCCCACCTGGTCGGCGAGGGCGAAGGCCTCGTGCTGGTCGTGGGTGATGTAGATCGTGGTCGCGCGCGCCTCGCGCACGAGGGAGGAGATCTCGACGCGCATCCGCTCGCGCAGGTCCGCGTCGAGGTTGGACAACGGCTCGTCGCAGAGGAGGAGGCCGGTGTCGGCGACGAGCGCCCTCGCGAGTGCCACGCGCTGCTGCTCGCCGCCGGAGAGCTGCGACGGGAACCGGTCGCCGAGGTGCCCGAGGCCGACGCGTTCGAGCATTTCCAACGCGCGCGTCCGTGCCCGGTCGCGTGGGAGCTTGTGCCTGCGGAGGGCGAAGGCGACGTTGTCGCGGGCGCTCAGGTGCGGCCAGAGCGCGTAGTCCTGGAACACCATCGAGAGGTCGCGGCGCTCGGGCGGGACGTGCGTCCGCCCTTCGGCGACGACCGTGTCGCCGATGACGACGCGCCCCGACGTGAGCCGCTCGATCCCCGCGATGACCCGGAGCATCGTCGACTTGCCCGACCCCGAGGGGCCGAGGAGCACCATGAAGGTCTCGGGCTCGACGCTGAAGCTCGGCCCCCGCAGGGCGAGCGCGCCGCCGGGGTAGACCTTCGTCGCGCCCTCGACGCTGAGCCGGTCAGCCACGGGTGGTCGATCCGATCCGCCGCCACCCTGCGGGCGCGAAGAGGCGATAGAGGAGCAGCACGAGGCACACGAGGCCGAGGGCGATGCCGACCGAGATCACCGCCTGCGCCATGCCGAGCCCGAAGTGGTACCCGGCGAGGTTCAGGTTGATCGCGACCGACAGCGGGGGAGAACCCGGCGCGTAGAGCAACTGGGAGATCGGCAGCTCGAGGAAGATGCCGCAGAAGGTGAAGAGCCACGCCATGACGACGGGCCGCGAGACCGCGGGGAGCACACCGCTGAGCCAGGCGCGCGCCGCCCCCGCACCGTGGGCGCGAGCGGCGTCGTGGAGCGACGACTGGACCTGGGAGACCGGCCCGACCAGCACCCGCGCGTTGGTGGGCAGGCTGGATGCGACGTAGCCGATGACGAGGAGCGTGGTCGTCTGGTAGATGTCGATGCCGATCTTCGAGAAGAACGGCAGGTTGTAGGCGAAGATGTAGCCCGCCGCGAAGACGACGCCCGGAAGCGCGACGGTCGCGAGGAGCAGGAAGTCGAGCATGGCGGTGGCGCGCGTCCGCTGCCGGGAGAGCAGGCGCGCGGCCATGAACCCCGCGACGACCGTGATCGACGCGGTCACGATCCCGTAGACCAACGAGCGGTAGATCGGGCCGGTCAAGCCGGGCAGGTGGAAGACGCCGGAGTAATTCGTGAACGTCATCTTCGACGACGCACCGAAGTCGGCGAGGAGCGACCCCGTCACCGCCCCTGCCGCCGGCGCGCCGAGCGCGACCGCGAAGAAGACCGCGACGGCGCCGCTCGCGAGGACGGCGCCCTTCGTCGAGAGCTGGCGCCGCACGGCCTGGCGGGTTCGCGCGGAGAGCACCGCGTAGGAGCGCCCGCGCAGCGCCCGGGCCTGGAGGGTGAGCGGGAGCGCGACGGACACGACCAGGACCAGACCGATCGCGGCCGCAGCCGGGAAGCTCGGTGGGAAGTTCCCGATCGCCGAGTAGAGCTGGTACGTCGCCAGGGAGAAGTGCGAGTTGTAGGCGAGCGTGTACGCCACGCCGAAGTCGCTGATCGACTCTGCGAACCCGATCGCGAGGGCCGACCAGATGGCCGGGGCGAGGATCGGGATGATGAGCCGGAGCGCGCCGAGCCGAGACGCCCCGTGCACCCGGGCCGCGTCCTCGAACTCCTGGCCGAGCCCCGCGAGCGAGGCGGTGATGGTCAGGTACGCGAAGGGCACGCAGCGCAGTCCCAAGAGGAGCACGACGCCGAACGGACCCATGATGGCGTGTGTGACGAAGGTCGATCCGAGGCCGAAGCGTGTCAGCACCCCGTCCTTCGTGACGAGACGCTCCCAGCCGATCGCGGGAAGCCACGAGGGAAGCAGCAAGACGAGCCACATCCCGATGGTGACGAAGCGGCGCCCGGGCATGGTCGTCCGCCCGGCGAGCCACGCGATCGGGAGCCCGATCGCGATGCCGATGACGCCAGCCGAGGCGCTCACCCACAGCGAGTTCAGGATCGAAACGGCCGTCGTCCCGGTGAAGATCGTCTTGAGGTACGTGAGGGTGAACCACTGCGGCCCCTGGTCGAAGAGCCTCGGCGACACCGACAGGACGAGGAAGCACAGGCACGGGGCCAGGATGAACAGCGCGACGAGCGTCCAGAGCCCGAAGCGCACCGCACGCGCGGTCCTCGTGAACCCCCCGGCCGACACTCGACGCCCGTCTCCCGGCGTGGGTGCGGAGGCCCCTCCGGCATCGCCACCGCCGCGGGGCGCGGGGGCCGGAGCCGACAGCCCCGCAACGGGCTGGACGACGGTCATGGCTTTCTCGTGAGCGCGGACGCCCGCCTGGAAGACCCGGGCGTCGGCAGGCTCACTTCGTAATTGTGTTCACGAACCAGGTGTTGACGGAAGACTCGCGGGGCCCCCACTGGTAGGGGTTCGTGTGCTGGACCCTCACCGAGGAGAGCGAGGGGAGCTGGGGCCGGGGTGCCACGCCCTTCAGCACCGGGTAGTACAGCGAGTCGCCGGTGGGTGTGCCTGTCTTCATGATGGCCTGGCCGAGCTTCGAGAGGACGAACTTCACGAAACGCTTGGACTCGGAGATCTCGGTCTTTGTGGCCTTGGCGTCGATCCCGATGTTGGACGGGAGCATCGTCACCGGGCTGAGGTACTTGACCTTGAGCGTTGTGTCTGTGTGCTCCGCGCCGATGGCGGCCGAGCTCTGCACCATGGCCAGCTTGATCTGCCCGCTCGCGAGCGCAGCCAGGGTCGGGCCGTTCGTTGTGTGGATCACGAGACCGTTCGACTTCAGCTTGCTGAAGAACTGCTTCCCCTTTGTGACGCCGCCGAGGTAGTTCATCATCCCGGCGATGAACGGGTAGGTGGGGCCCGACTGCGTCGGTGTGTTCATGCCGACGGCGCCCTTCCACTTGGAGCTCAGCAGTGTGTTCCACGACGTGGGTGGGGACTTCACCACCTTGCTTGTGTAGGCGATCGCGGCCATGAGGGTGATGCCGGTCGGGACGAAGCTCTTGTCCTTCGGCAGGACCGACTTGCCGAGCTTGTTCCACTTGACCTTCGGCTCGAACCCGCGGACGAGCATGTGCTGGTCGTCGAGCTCGGCGAACGCTGTCTGCCCGTCGACCCACAGGAGCCCCCAGTGCGGGTTGTTCTTGGACGCCTGGATCTGCGCGAGGAGCGGGCCCGTCGAGTTTGTATCGAGCTCCGTCGGGATGCCCGTCGCGGCCTGGAAGGCGTGCACCATCGCCGCGTCGTACCCCTGAGCCGAGTACACGATGAGGGGCACCTTCTTCGCGGCGAGGGCCGGGGTCGCGTCGACGACGGCGCCGGCGATCGCCAGAGTCCCGCAGGCGACGGCCGCCAGCGTCGCCCGAGTGAGGCGCGCACCCGGCGCGCCCGAGCCGCGGCGGACGACCGCGCCCCGCACGAAACCAGTCCTCGTCCCGGCGTTCACAAGCGTCCTCCGCTCTCGCTCTCGCGCTCGCCGGCGAGTCCGGCGGCTCGGGCGCCAGGGTAGGAGTGGCCGGTAAACGATCACGGTCCGGACGGTGAACGAACACTGAACTTCAGGTAACTTCTTTCCCTACGTCAACCGTTGTCGGCTCGCCGAGAACGGCGCGTTCGGCGGACCTTCTCCGAGCCGGGTGCGGGGATTCTTGCGGCTCTCCTGCGGTCGCTAAGTTGACGGGGTGATCCCGCCGCAACCTGGGCAGCGTTCGCGCGCGCGCACGTCAGGAGGGGACCGGGCAGGCCTTCCCTCGGGGGTCGGCGTGGCGCTCGTCACCATCTTCGCGAGGGGCGACGAGCCGGACGTGGCCGCGACGGCCCGGCGGGCACGCCAGTGCGTCGAGCGGGGGGTGACCTCGGTCCTCGTCGCCGGGACCACGGGCGAGGCGTGGCGACTGTCAGCCGACGCACGCGTCGAGGTGGCGGGCGCCGTGCACGACGCGGTCGGCGATGTCCCGGTCATCGTCGGGACGGGAGATCCGGAGGAGGCGCGCGCCCTCGACCTCACCGGCAAGGTGGTCGCCGCAGGTGTCGCCGACGCGCTGCTCGTCTACGTTCCGGCCCGAGGGGACCCGCGTCGCTTCTTGAGGGCCGTGGCGGCGGAGGCCGGCACCGTGCCCCTGCTCGCCTACCACAACCCCGCGCTCCCGTCCCTCGAGCTCGACACGGGCGTCGTGCCGGAGCTCGGCGTCGCGGGCATCAAGGACTCCTCCGCCGACACCAACCGCCTCGCGGACCTTCTCGAGCTCGGCGTCGAGGTCTACACCGGCAGCGCCACGCAGGTCGCGCTGGCCGGCGGGTGCGGCGCGGCCGGGGCGCTCCTCGCTGTGGCGAACGTGGCTCCGAGCCTCTGCGTCGCGGCCTGGAACGGCGACATGACGGCCCAGCGCGAGCTCTTCGGGGTGCACCGGCGTGCGACGGCCGACTTCCCCGCCTACTTGAAGTCCCTCGCGCCGGACGGGGTTTGAGGCCCACCGGGACGGCGCGGCCCGGCCCTGCCCGCATTCCGAGCCGTGCACGAGATCCTCGCTCGGAGGCGTCAGTCGAAGACGACGACCGAACGGAGCACCTCGCCGCGCTGCATGCGTTCGAACGCCTTCTCGACGTCTGCGAGCCCGACGGTCTCGGAGACGAAACCGTCGAGGTCGAGGCGACCCCTCAGGTAGAGGTCGATGAGCCTCAGGAAGTCCCGCGTCGGGAGGCAGTCGCCGTACCACGACGACTTCAGCGCGCCGCCCCGTCCGAACAGCTCGATCATGGGCAGCTCGATGGTCATCGACGGGTCGGGAACCCCGACCTGGACGAGCGTCCCTGCGAGGTCCCGGGCGAAGAAGGCCTGGCGGTAGGTCTCGGGCTTGCCCACGGCTTCGATCACGACGTCCGCGCCGTTTCCGTCGGTCAGCTCCTTCACGGCCTCGACGACGTCGGACGACGAGGAATTCACGGTGTGCGTGGCGCCGAACCGGCGGGCCCACTCGAGCTTGCGATCGTCGACGTCGATCGCGATGACCGTCCGTGCGCCGGCGATGGCGGCGCCGGCGATCGCCGCGTCACCGACCCCCCCGCAGCCGATGACGGCGACCGTGTCACCCGTCGACACCGCACCGGTGTTCACGGCCGCGCCGTACCCGGCCATGATGCCGCAGCCGATGAGCCCGGCGGCCTCCGGCCGTGCGGCGGGGTCGATCGTCACGGCCTGGCCAGCGGCGACGAGGGTCTTCTCGCAGAAGGCGCCGATCCCGAGCGCGGCGGAGAGCGGCGTCCCGTCCTCGAGGGTCATCGGTTGTCGCGCGTTCGCGCTGTTGAAGCAGTACCACGGACGCCCCCTGCGACAGGACCGGCAGGCTCCGCACGGCGCGCGCCAGGCCACGACCACGTAGTCCCCCGGGGAAAGGTGCTCGACGCCGTCGCCGACGGCGCTCACGAACCCGGCGGCCTCGTGGCCGAGGAGGAACGGGAAGTCGTCGTTGATGGCGCCCTCCCGGTAGTGCAGGTCCGTGTGGCACACGCCGCACGCTCGGACGTCGACGACGACCTCGCCAGGCCCGGGGTCCGGGACGACCACGCCGACCTCTTCGACGGGGGCACCCTTCGCCCTCGCGATCACGCCTCGAACCGTGTTCGGCATTCTCCGCCCACCTCCTCGCATCCACCGGGCCGCGCCGACCCGGCCGGCTCACGACCGACCTCGTCGAGCGGCACGCTATCGAGAGGGCCCGACGCGCCCCAAGCCCGTGGGGCCGGGCAGCCCGCGCCCGCCTTCTCCCGGTGTCTGCCCGAGGCGCGCGTCCCCGAGCGCGTCGAGGAGGCGGTCGAGGAACGGCACCTGACCCGCGAGGAGCTTCGTGCGGGCTTCGTCGGTCGAGCACCAGAGTGCGCGGTCGACCTCGGGGAACGATTTCGTCGCGCCCGACCGCGGGGGCCACTCCATCTCGAAGGTGCCGGGGGAGACGGTGTCGAGGTCGACGTCGCCCTCGACCGCCCACGCCTCCACGCGCTTTCCGCCCGCCTGCACGATCTCTCCGAGCGCGACGGGCGTCGCGCTCGGGGCCGGCACGCCGAGCTCCTCGGTGAACTCGCGGACGGCAGCTGAGAACGTGTCCTCACCCTCGTCGACTTCCCCCTTGGGGATCGACCACCAGCCGTCGTCCTTGCGCGCCCAGTACGGGCCGCCCGGGTGCACGACGAGGACCTCGAGGCCCCGCGCACCGGACCGGCGGTAGACGAGCAGCCCGGCGCTTCTTCGTGTCCGGGCAGCCACCGCTCCATGATCGCCGCGGCCGGCGGCGGCGTCACCTCGCCGTCATAATCCCTGCGTATCGTGGGCGAGTGATCGGTTGTCCGGCGAGATGAGGGTGCTCGTCGCCGAGGACGACAAATCCTTGCGGACAGTGCTCGAACGGGGGCTCCGCGAGAGCGGCTACGTCGTCGACGCCCTCGCCGACGGCGTCGAGGCGCTCAAGTGGCTTCGCGCCTACGACTACGACGTGGCGGTCGTCGATTGGCGCATGCCCAAGATGACCGGGATGGAGCTGATCGCCGAGGCGCGGCGACTCGGGCTCAAGACGCCCGTGCTGATGCTGACCGCCCGCGACGCGCCTGCGGACCGGGTGGCGGGCCTCCACGGGGGCGCCGACGACTACCTGGTCAAGCCCTTCAACTTCGACGAGCTGCTCGCGCGTCTCCTCGCCCTGCAACGGCGCCCGGCGCTCACCGTCGCCCCCCGGATCGAGGTGGGAGACCTCTGTTTCGACCCGGCAACGAGGGAGCTGACCGTCGCCGGCGTCCCCGTCCAGACGACGACGACCGAGCTCGCGATCATGGAGGTGCTGCTCCGACGGTCTCCGTCGGTGGTGACGCGACGGATGATCGCGGTCCAGGTGTGGGACGACGAGGCGGACGCCATCGGCTCCAACACGATCGACGTCCACATCGGGCGGCTCCGGTCGAAGATCGGGGCCAGCACCGCGACCATCCAGACGGCCCGCGGCAGCGGGTACCGGATCACCGGGCCGCCCGCCGCCACCGCAGGATCGGACCGGGGGCGAACGAGCGGATGAGCAAGAAGCCGGGTCGCCGGGTGCACGCCGCGCGGGTCGCGACCGCTGCGACCGCGATCGTCCTCGGGTGCTATGCGCTCTGCGCCTTCGGACTGAGCGTCTTCGTCGCGCACCGTCTCATCTCAGAGGCCGATGTTCGGATCGCCCCGGTGCTGGCGAGGGATGCCCGCGTCCACCTCGGCACGCGCGGCGGCACCTCGGTCCCGCCGGCCCAGCGGTCCGCCGGATCGCCGGTCTCGGGTGCTCGGTCCGGGAACGGCGACCTCGACGACGCGCCCGTGTTCGTGTGGCGCGTCTCGCACGACGGCTCCGTCCACCCGGTCACCGTCGGCGCGCCGGCCCTCGGGCGCGGCCACTGGAGCGCGACGCCCGCGACAGTCGAGATCGGCGCCTCACCGTTCAGGGTCGAAGCCGTCCGCTCGGACGGCGGGTGGCTCGTCGCAGGCCAGAGTGTCGCCGACGTGGCCCGGGTGCGCTCCGCCCTCCTCCTTCCCGAGCTGCTCTTCGGTCTCCTGTTGGCCGTCTCCACGTTCGTCGGGTCGCTCCTCGTCGGTCTGCGCGCCTCGGCGCCGCTCGACGTGGTCCGCAGGCGTCAGGCCGAGTTCACGGCCGACGCGTCACACGAGCTGCGCACGCCGCTCAGCGTCGTCGAAGCCGAAGTCGACCTCGCGCTCCGCCGCCGGCGCGAGCCCGGCGAGTACGAGTCGGTACTGCGGCGCATCTCGGCGGAGAGCCGTCGGCTTCGCCGGATCATCGACGACCTCCTCTGGCTGGCGCGCGCCGACAGCGGGTCCGCCCAAGCCGACAGCGCCGACCGAACCGACGTCCGTGCCGTCGTCGAGGCGTGCGTCGAACGGTTCGCTCCCGTCGCCGAGCAACGCGAGGTGGCCCTCACGTTCGGCGTCGAAGGCCTCGGGCGGGACGATGCTGGCGTCGCGGCGGTCTCTGCACCCTTGGACCTTCTCGAACGGCTGGCGGGCGTCCTGGTCGATAACGCGTGCAAGTACGCCGGCCGCGGCGGCACCGCCTCGGTGTCGGTCCGCGCGACGGGGTCGCGGGTGGTCCTGAGCGTCGACGACAGCGGGCCCGGGATTCCGGCCGACCAGCGCAGCGCCGTCTTCGACCGCTTCCATCGCGTGACGGAGTCGGGGGAGGGTGCGGGACTGGGGCTCGCGATCGCGGACTCGATCGTTCGCATGACGGGCGGCGTGTGGACGGTCGGCGACTCGCCCCTCGGAGGCGCGCGCATGGAGGTCTCCTGGAGGCGTGCCGCAGGTGACGACGTCGGGGGTGCCCGGGGCGTCCGGCGGAGCGGGGACGACGAGGGCGCCGAGAACCTCGTCCTCCGGACACGCCCGGGCCGCGGCCCGGGCGTTGGCGGTCCTCGCGGCGTCGACGCCGGGGCGGGCTCGGACCCGCACGCGGACGCGCTGAGGTAGCCGGCCTCGCGGCCCGAGAGCTGGCGAAACCCGCAGCTCGACGCCCTGGAGCCCGGTTCCCACAGTCCGACGGCCCCGAGGCCGGGCGTCGGAAGCGTCATCCCGTCTTCACAGAGCAGCCGTAGGGTGCGTGGGGGCGCGAGGCCCGCGTCGAGGTGCGACGCGAGATCCGAGAGGGCGAGAAAAGGGGCGCAGAGCTGACCGCACGCGCAATGGACCCTGGACCGGCGGCGAGGCGCGACCGTCCTCGAGACCCGCAGCACGCCCCGGCCGTCGGGGAGCTGCGGCGCTTGGACGGTGGCCCCTCCCCTGATCGCCACCCGCTCGGGCGGCCGGACGACGGCGGGCCGCCGTTCGAGCAACCCGAGGGAGCCACAGCGGGCGCAGGGATCCGGCGCCGGGCCCCACGACGCAACGCCGTCGAGGCCAATGCGAGGCTCACGGGGTCCGCAGCTGCGGTCATCTTCGTGCTGCTGGCGGTCGAGGGACTCACGATCCTCTCGATCCATTCGCTCCTCAACGTGCACGTCTTCGTCGGGATGCTCCTCATCCCGCCGGTCCTCGTGAAGATCGGCAGTACGACGTGGCGGTTCGCGAGGTACTACCTCGGGGATCCCGCCTACCGGCGCAAGGGGCCGCCGCCCCCGCTGCTCCGGCTCATCGGGCCGGTCGTGGTCGTCCTCACGCTCGTGGTGCTGGCGAGCGGCGTCGCCCTGCTGCTCGTCCCCCCACCGCTGCGATCCGGACTGCTCCTGCTGCACAAATCGAGCTTCGTGGTATGGCTCCTCGTGATGGCGGTCCATGTCCTCGCCCACCTCCTCGACACCGCACGCCTGGCGCCGCGCGACTGGTACCACCGCACGCGACGCCAGGTGGCGGGCGCAGGCGCCCGGCAATGGGTCGTCGCCGGGAGCGTGGTGGTGGGCCTGATCGCCGGGGCGCTGACGCTCCCGGCGGTGGGTTCGTGGCTGGTCAGCGGGCGCGTCGGGTGATGGCGCGCCGCTCTCCTGCAGCCGAGCACGACGCTCCGGCACCCACGCGGAGCCAGCGTCCGCACCACGTCGCGGACCGGTACGACCGGCGCCGAGCCGCGGGAGCGGAGCCGGCACCGGGCGGGGCGAGCCACAAAAGAGGGCAGAACAAAAGGAGGAAGCCCCGCAGCGTGCTCTACCGCCGCGTCCGGGCCGCCGTCGTCGCCGTCGTCGCGGCCGTGGTCGTCTGGGTCGCCGTGTCGCTCGGCGGCGCGCTCGCGAACCCGATGATGGGGAGCTCCCTCCCGGCCCGCGCGGCCGAGTGGGCCCGCGAGCACGGCGGGTCGACGGTCGTGAACTGGATCGAGAACCAGTGGTACAGCCACCACGCCCCGAAGGTGGGCGGAAAGCCCCCGCCGGGGGCGATCCGCAAGCCGACGGCGTCCAGCACCGTCCCCCTCACGTCGGGGCCGCCGCACCTGCCGGCACCCAAGCCGATTCAGCCGTTCGCGAGTCCCGCCATCCCAGGGGAGGGCAGCTGGTCGGCCGCGGGGCGCACCGTGGGCGGCATCCCGGCGCTCTACGAGACCACGTTGCGCCCCGACGCCGTGCACACGAGCTACGTCGTCGGCGTCGCGTGGATGGACACGAAGCTCCTGAAGGCAACGCTCTACTCGGGAAGCGCGATCCCAGGAGGCGGCCCGTACCCCGACACCGCGCCGATCCAGCCCTCCGCAGCCCGCTCGCTGGTCGCGGCGTTCAACGCGGGGTTCCTCATGTCCGCGGCCAACGGCGGCTACTACACCGACGGCAAGACGATCGTCGGGTTGCGCAACGGCGCCGCATCCTTCGTCGTCTACCGGAACGGGTCGGCCACGGTGGGCAAGTGGGGGAGGGACGTTCGGATGACCTCCGACGTCGTCTCGGTTCGTCAGAACCTCGACCTCCTCGTCACACGCGGAAAGCCGGTGCCGGGGCTCCACTCCACAACAACCACCCAGTGGGGCGCGACGCTCGGGAACGCCGTCTACGTCTGGAGGTCGGGGCTCGGGGTCACGGCCAACGGCGCGCTCGTCTACGTCGGAGGTCCCGGGCTGAACATCACCGACCTCGCCAACATCCTGGCCCGGGCCGGTTGCGTCCGCGCGATGGAGCTCGACATCAACACGACATGGGTGAACTTCACCGCGTACAAGCCGCAGAGCCCCTCAGGTGAGGCGGCGGCTTCGAACGGGCGCGAGCTCCTGCCGCAGATGGCGGGGACGCCAGCCCGCTACTTCGAGTCGTGGTGGGCACGCGACTTCATCACCATCTCGGCCGCGCGCCGCTGAGGGCGCCGGACCACGCGACGTCGGAGCGAAGCTCTTCGAGTCCCCCGGTCATTCCTCGCGAGCCGAGCGGAGCCATGCCTCGACACCGCCGGCGAGGCTCGAGGCGGGCCAGCCGGCTCGGGTGAGCGCCTCAGCTGCGAGGGCCGAACGGACGCCGCGGTGGCAGACCACCACGACGGGGGCGTCGAAGGGCAGTTCGACCGTCCGATCACCCAGCTCTTCGAGGGGGACGTGATGCGCGCCCGGGAAGGGCCACTCGGCGACCTCCTCGGGCTCCCGCACGTCGAGAAGGAAGATGTCTTCTCCCGCATCGAGGCGCGCGCGCAGCTCCTCGGCTCGGATCTCGTCGGGCATGGCCGGCTCGTCGTCCCTCCGTCGTAGAGACGGCCGTCGCGCGTGCTCGCCGACAGGCCGCCGTCGGGCTGTGCTCTTCGGTGCTGTTCTACCCGCACCGGGCGTAGGCGTCCCCTTCGGTGGCTCCCAGAGCACGCGGACGCCCGGCGGTACGCTTGCGGCGATGCCGTCGGAGCGCGACCGACTGCCCGGCGACGAGCAGATGCTTGCCGAGATGCGGCCCCATCCCGCCATCGTGGCGCCGCCGTTGCTCGCGCTCGGCGTCGCGGTGGCCCTCGCGGTCGTGATCACGTTGCACTTCCCGTCGGCGCCTGTGGCGGTGGCCTGGGTGCTGGTCGCGATGGTGGGTCTCCCGGCGTTGTGGAGCGTGGGGCGCGTCGTGAGGTGGCGCACGACGCGGCTCGTCGTCTCGAACCGTCGCATCCTGTACCGACGCGGGGTGCTCCGTCGTGACGTCGTCCAGCTCCGGCTCCAGCGGGTCGCCGAGGTCGAGTGCCGCCAGACCCTGGTCGACCGGCTGATCGGCCGCGGGCGGCTGGTCTTCGAGGTCGCGGCCGGAGACGGACCGCTCGTCGTCGACGACGTGCGCAGGCCGCGCTGGTTGCAGCGGCTCGTGAGCGCCGAGCTCGACGCGCTCGACCACGTCGGTGCGGCCGCCCGGTTCGGGGCCCACTCGGCGTCGGGCCGGGCGGGGCCCGACGCCTGGCCCCCGTCGTCGGACACCCCCCCTCACGGCAACGCCCGGACGAACCGGGCGACGGCCGGCTCCGTGTCGGGCACCCGCTCGGGCTCGGTCCGTGACACGCTGCTGCAACTCGACGAGCTCCGTCGGCGAGGCGTCATCTCCGAGTCCGAGTTCTCCGCCAAGAAGGCCGAGCTCCTCGACCGTCTGTGAGGGGCCGTCCGCCGCTCGACCATCTCGCGGGGGTGCCGACCCGTCGGCCCGGCGCTCCCGCACGCGACATCGCCGCCCTCGACCTCGACGGTGCCTCGTGGATGCCCGAGCTGGCGCGCCCGGGACACTGGACCCTCCTCCTGTTCCTCGGCCCGGATTGCGACGCGTGCGAGCCGTTCTGGGAGGGCGCGGCGGATCCGGGACACCTCGGTCTTCGCGAGGGCGACGCCGTGGTCACGCTGGTGCGCGACAGCGACGACCTCGGGGCGGTGCGCCGGATCGTCGCCGGGCATCCGGGCGCACCGACGCCGGCCGTGGTCTCGGTCGCGGCGTGGCGCGCGTTCGGTGTCCACGGGCCGCCCTTCTTCGCCGTCGTGGACGGGACGCGAGTGGCGGGGGAAGGGGTGGCGTGGAGCGTCGAACAGGTCGCGGCCGACGTCGCAGGGGTCCGCGGACGGTGATGGACACCGAAGTCTTCCCGGTGCGGACCGGAAGCCGGCGCGCGACGGACGTGACGGGGATCGTGAGCCGGTTCTGCGACGGTCGCGGCGACGGCCTCTGCCACGTGTTCGTGCCGCACGCGACCGCCGGGCTGGCCTTGATGGAGACGGGATCCGGCTCGGAGGAGGATCTGGAGGAGCTGCTCGGCCGACTCCTGCCGCGTGACAGCCGTTACCGGCACCGGCACGGCTCCGTGGGCCACGGTGCCGATCATCTGCTGCCCGTGTTGGTGTCGCCGTCGGTGGTCCTGGCCGTCCAGGACGGCCGGGTGCTGCTCGGCACGTGGCAGTCCGTCGTGCTCGTCGACACCAACGCCGACAACGAAGAGCGCAGCGTCCGCTTGAGCTGGATCCCCGGGCCGGGGTGATACACCCTGGGTCCATGCTTTCCCCACGTGAGAGGAACGGACGGCCCGGCGGGCGCCGGGCGAAAGGGGACAGCGATGGACACGATCACGGTGGACTGCGACGCCTGCGCCATGCAGGGCACCTCGGCGTGCGACGACTGCGTCGTGACGTTCCTCCTCGGCAGGGAGCCCGATGACGCCGTCGTCATCGACGCCGACGAGGCCCGAGCGATGCGCATGCTCGAACATGCGGGCCTCCTGCCGTCGCTCCGCTTCGTGGGCCGCACCGGCTGACGAACCCAGACGGCCCGCACGCCACACGGGGCGGCTTCGGTCCCTTCCGGCCGCCGCACCTGGGGCACCGGGCACACCGGATACCCGTCACGGTCGCGGCGACGGTCGACGGCGGCGGTGAGTCCTCCCGCACGAGCGAGCGCACGCCACCTCCTCGTCACGAACGATTTCCCCCCGAAGGTCGGTGGGATCCAGGCCTACCTGTGGGAGCTGTGGCGCCGACTGGACCCGGCTCGCTTCGTGGTGCTGACCGCCTGCTCCGACCCGGGCGCCCCGGAGTTCGACGCTGCACAGTCGCCGCACGGGGTGCGCATCGAACGAGTTCCCGGACGGACGCTGTATCTCCCGACCCCCTCGGTGCGCCAGCGGGTACGAGCGCTCGCCGAGGAGACGGGAGCCTCCCTCGTCGTCTTCGACCCGGTCCTGCCGCTCGGCCTGCTCGGCCCGCAGCTCGGGCTCGCCTACGGCGTCGTGCTCCACGGGGCCGAAGCGGTGATCCCGTCTCGCCTGCCGGGCTCGAGGGGGCTTCTCGAACGGGTCCTGCTGGGGGCCTCCCTCGTCGTGTCGGCCGGCCGCTACCCGGCCGAGGTCATGAGCCCGATGGTGGGCGGCGGGGGCCCCGGACCGTCTCGTCCGCTCCACGTGGAGGTCCCTCCCGGCGTCGACTGCACGCGGTTCGGGCCCCTCGGGGCCGCCGCGCGCGGCGCCGTCCGCCGGCGACTCGGGCTGGCGGACGCCGGACCGCTCGTCGTGAGCGTGAGCCGTCTCGTCCCGCGCAAGGGCATGGACGTGCTCGTCGAAGCCGTCCGCCGGCTCGCCCCGTCCTTTCCCGACATGACCCTCGCCGTGGCCGGAACCGGGAGGGACGAAGCCCGTCTGGTTGCCCAGGCACGGCAAACCGGGTCGCCCGTGCGGTTCCTCGGGGAAGTCTCCGAAGAGGACAAGGTGGCGCTCCTCGGCTGCGCCGACGTGTTCGCCATGGCGTGCCGTAGCCGGTGGGGGGGCCTCGAGCAGGAGGGGTTCGGAATCGTCTTCTTGGAGGCCGCCGCCTCGGGCGCTCCGCAGGTGGCCGGTGAGAGCGGCGGCGCGGCGGAAGCGGTCGACCACGGGCGCACCGGCTTCGTCGTTCGGCACCCCGAACGGGTCGCCGATGTCGCAGCAGCGCTCCGACGTCTCCTCGCCGACGACGCGCTTCGCCGCGCGATGGGCGACGCAGCGCGCCGACGTGCGTGCGCGCAGTTCGACTACGGGCTGCTCGTGGGAAAGCTGGCCGCTGCCCTGGACGAAGTGCAAGGCTGAGCCGACCTACAAGGAGGAAACGTTGGCCGAGCACACCACGGAGCACACGACGGTGGGGGCACCACCAGAGCGGTGCTACGCGGTCGTGACCGAGATCGAGCGCTACCCCCAATGGGCCGCCGACATCAAGGAAGTCAGCGTCGACCGCCGTGACGACGAGGGCCGTCCGCTCGTGTGCACGTTCAGGGCCGCCGCGTTCGGCCGGAGCACCAGCTACACGCTCGAGTACGACTACGCGGACGCCCCCCACAGCCTCTCGTGGCGGCTCACCCATGGTGACATCACGACGAAGCTCGACGGCTGCTACATCTTCGACCCGGCGGTCGGCGGGGGGACCGACGTCACCTACCACCTCGAGGTCGAGCTGCGGGTCCCCATTCCGGGTTTCATCAAGATGCGCGCGGCGAGCCGGATCATGTCGACGGCGCTACGCGACCTGAAGGCGCGGGTCGAGTCCCTCCAGTGACTGGCGGCGCGCCCGTGGCGGCCACCGCCTACGGCGTCGACGTCGGCGGCACGAAGATCCTCGGGGTGGCGCTCTCCGGGGACGGAGCGGTCCAAGCCGAGCTGCGCGTCCCGACCCCCGAGCCGCTGCGTGCCGCGGCCGCTGCGGCCGACCCGCACGGGGCGCTCGCCGGTGCCGTCGCGGACGTCGTGCGGCGGCTCGGCGGGAGGGTCCGTGACGACGTGGGGCCGCCGGACGCCGCCCGGCCGCCCGGCCCCGAGCCTGTCGGCGTCGGGCTGCCCGGCATGGTGACCGGCGGCACCCTGCAGTTCTCACCGCATCTCTCCGGCGCGGTCGACCGGATCGGCGCGTCCGCCGCCGCCTTCTCGCTCCGCCTCTCGGCCGAGCTCGCGGGCGCTCCGGTCGTCGTCCACAACGACGCCAACCTCGCCGCCCTCGGCGAGTTGACGCTCGGCGCGGCGCGTGGCGTGCGCCAGGGCATCGTCGTCACGCTCGGGACGGGGATCGGTGGCGCCATCGTGGTGGACGGCGAGGTCCGGGCGGGTGCGCACGGCATGGCGGGGGAGGTGGGGCACATGGTCGTCGATCCGTCCGGGCCACCGTGCCCCTGTGGCGGGAAGGGCTGCTGGGAGCGGTACGCGTCGGGTGGCGGGCTCGCGCGGCTCGCGCGCGAGGCCGCGCTCGCCGGGACGATCCCCGAGGCCGTGGCGCTCGCAGGTGGCCACGCCGAGCTCGTGCGCGGCGAGCACGTGACGCAAGCCGCCGCGGCGGGCGACGCGGGCAGCCGCCGTGTCGTCGAGCAGCTCGGGTGGTGGCTCGCGCTCGGGCTGGCGAACCTTGCCGCCGCGTTCGATCCCGAACGCATGGTCGTCGCGGGTGGACTCGTCGCGGCGGGGGAGATGCTGCTCGCGCCGACCCGTGAGGCGTTCGCGTCCCTGCTCTTGGGTCGCACGACCCGTCCCGAGATCCCCATCGTCGCAGCGGAGCTCGGCGAGCGCGCCGGTGCGATCGGGGCGGCGCTCGCGGCCAGCGGCTTTCTCGGCGCGGTCGCCCCACACGCCTGACGCGTGCGCACGGGCGTCATCCTCCCGATCTTCCAGGACACGCCGGAGCTCGCGCTCGTCGTCGCGGCCCGGGCGGAGGCGTGCGGTGTCAACGGCGTCTTCTGCTACGACCACCTCTGGCCGCTCGGGCGCCCGGACCGGCCGGCGCTGGCGCCGTTCCCCGTGCTCGCCAGAGCCGCCGCGTCGACCGAGCGCGTGGCCGTCGGGACGCTCGTCGCGCGAGTCGGCCTCGTCCCCGACGCGCTGCTGCTCGCGCAGTTCGAAGCGCTCCGGATGATCGCGCCCGGACGGGTGATCGCCGCCATGGGTACCGGCGACCACCTGAGCGCGGGGGAGAACGAGGCGTACGGCGTCGACTTCGAGCCGGCAGCCGTTCGCAGGACGAGACTCCGCGCATGCGTGCGAGCGGCGCGCGAGCACGGCTTCACGGTCTGGGTCGGCGACGGCGCACCGGCCACGAGGAGGATCGCAGCCGAAGAGGGCGTGGCGCAGAACCTCTGGGACGCGACGCCGGACACCGTCGCCGAGGTGTCGCGCCGCGTCGAGGTGACGTGGGCCGGACCGGCATCGGGCGACGTCGGCCGCACCGTGGCACGCCTCGCCGGGGCCGGGGCGTCGTGGGCGGTCTTCTCCTGGCCGGTCGACCTGGAGGCGCTCGGCGGCGGGGCGCGCTGAGGCCGCGCCCGGGTCGTCGCGAGCCCGGCGTCGCCGTCGTCGCCTCGCGACCGAGCGGTGCCTCGCGGCTAGGCCTCCACCGTCCGCGCCACGGCGGGGACCGCCACCGCCGCGACCTCGACCCGCGCCTCGTGCGAACGGGAGCGCGGCCCCGCGCGGCTTGTCGGGGCGGTGAAGCAGAAGAGCGTTCTTCCGTCCTCGCCGCCGAGGACGCAGGCGAAGCACGCCTGGGTGGTGACCACCCGTTCGAGTACGCGTCCGCCTTCTGCGACCCGCAGGCACTCGGGCGCTGCGCCGTTCGCGACCCAGACCGCGCCGGCGTCATCCGCGCAGATGCCGTCGGGGAAGCAGCCCTCGACCGTCGCCCAGACCCGCCGGTGCGTGAGCTCGCCACCGTCCGCGACGTCGAATGCGCTGAGACGCATCCCGAACGTCTCGGCCACGACGAGGGTCGATCCGATGAGCGCCATCCCGTTCGGGAACTTGAGACCTTCGGCCGCGACCTCGACGCGCCCGTCACGCGCGACGCGGAGCAACGTCGCGGGCTCCGGGCTCGCCACACCGTCGAAGAACGCTTCGAGGTCGAAGCCGAAGTGCCCGACGTAGGCGTGACCGTCGGGATGGACGAGCATGTCGTTGGCGCGCTGCGTCACGAACGGGCGGAGGTCCGCGTGGGTCGTCGTCATTCCGCCGGGCTCACGGCGGAGCACGCTGCGACCGGTCATCGACACCGCGAGCAGCCGCCCGTCGGGCAGCCACCCGATGCCCGACGGATGCCCGTCGACCCGCATCTCGGGCCTCGCCGCGGTGCCGTCTGGCGTGGCCGACCACACGGTTGTCGTGAAGAAGTCCGAGTACCAGAGCCGTCCTTCACGCCACCGCGGACCCTCGCCGAAGGTGAGCCCGTCGAGGAACGGCTTCGTCGTCGTGGCCATGGCGCCGGACAGTCCAGCACGCGCACCGCGAGGGTCGCGCCCCCGTCGGTGCGCTCCGGTGCCCGATCGGGCACCCGCCGCGGGTGGCTCCGGCGCTACGGTGTCGCGTGGCCTACTGGGTCATGAAGGTGGTCCTCACCCCGATCTTCCACGCGCTGTGGCGCGTGAAGGTCGAGGGCCGGGAGCACGTGCCCTCGCGCGGCCCGGCCGTGCTCGCGGCGAACCACCAGTCGTTCTCCGACTCCCTCTTCCTGCCGCTCGTCGTCCCGAGGAGGGTCACGTTCCTCGCCAAGGCCGAGTACTTCGACTCGGTCAAGACCGCGTGGTTCTTCCGGGCGGCGGGGCAGATCCCGATCCGACGCGGCGGCGGCACGCAGACCGAGCGCGCGATGCAGACGGCGGCGGAGGTTCTCGCCCGCGGCGCCCTCCTCGCGATCTACCCCGAGGGCACCCGATCACGGGATCGGTTCGTGCACAAGGGACGGACCGGGGTCGCGCGCCTGTCCCGCGAGCGCGGCGTGGCCGTCGTTCCCGTCGGCATCGAGGGCACGGTCGAGGTCCAGCCGATCGGGAAGGTCTTCCCGCGACCTTGGCGAACCGTCACGGTCCGTTTCGGCGAACCGATGCGCATGGAGCGCGTCGCGGACCCCGCCGACCCGATGGCCGACCACGACCATCGCAAGTGCCGTGCCTTCACCGACGACCTCATGAAGGAGATCTCGCGGCTTTCCGGCCGCCCCTACGTCGACGAGTACGTGTCGCTCGGCGTCGGTCCGTCGAGCGGGGAGAAGAGCTCCGGCGACGCTCGGCGCGAGCCCGGGTCGACGGGGGAGGCCGAGACGCTCGGTCCGCCCGGCACCCCCGCCGCGTGACCGCCGGCGTGATCGTCCGCGCTCAGCGCCGCTCCCAACCCCGCGCCCGCTCGACGGCGCGCGACCACCGGTCGTGGGCGAGGTCCGTCCACACCGCATCGACCGCCGGCGCCTTGCGGGCATCCTCCCGCCACAGTGACGCGACCTCGCTCGGGCTGCGCCACACGCCCTCCGCCAGGCCCGCGAGCATCGCCGCGCCGAACGCGGTCGATTCGGTGCATCGTGGCCGCACGACGGGGACCTGCAGCTGATCGGCCTGGAGCTGGAGCAGGAGGTCCATGGCGGAGACGCCGCCGTCGACCCGCAACTCGGAGCAGGCGTCGCCGGTCGCAGCCGTCATCGCGGCGAGGATGTCGCGGACGGAGAACGCGATCGCCTCGACGAGCGCACGCGCGAGCTCGGCTCGTCCTGCGCCCCGGGTGATGCCGGTGACCGTGCCGCGTGCACGGGGGTCCCACCAGGGGCTGCCGAGGCCGGCGAACGCGGGGACGGCCACGAGGCCCCCGCTGTCGTTCACCGACGACGCCAGCGCCGCGAGCTCACCGGGGGACGAGACGAGTCCGAGGCCGTCTCGCATCCAGTCGATCGCGGCGCCCGACACGAAGTCGGATCCCTCGAGCGCGTAGGCGATGGCACAAGGCTCGCTCGCCCCGTCGACCGCCTTCTGGTCGCCGTGCGCGTCGTCGCCGTGCTCGCCGAGATCCCACGCGATGGTGGTGAGGAGGCCGTCGGCCGGGGGAGGCAAGGCCGGCCCGGTGTTCATGAGGACGAAGGTCCCCGTCCCGTAGGTGGCCTTGGCCAGCCCCGGGCGGATGCAGCCCTGACCGAAGAGCGCGGCCTGCTGATCGCCGGCGACACCGCTCACCGGCACGCCGGCGAGCACGGCCACGGCGTCCCCCAGCTCTCCACCGACGCGACCGAATCGCCCGCAGGAAGGGTGCACCTCGGGAAGCGCTTCTTCGGGGACGCCGAACGTCGCGCAGAGCTCCGATGTCCAACGGAGCGATCCGATGTCGAAGAGCATGGTGCGCGAGGCGTTCGTGACGTCGGTCGCGAAGAGGTCGCCGCCACTCAGGCGCCACAGGAGCCACGCGTCCATCGTTCCGAGCGCGAGGCCCCGAACGCGTGGCACGCCGCCCTCGGTGAGAAGCCATTCGAACTTCGTCGCCGAGAAGTACGGGTCGAGGACGAGACCGGTGTGGGAACGCACGAGCGGGAGCATCCCGTCTGCGCTGAGCTCCTCGCACCGGCGTGCGGTCCGGCGGTCCTGCCAGACGATGGCGTCGTGGAGGGGACGTCCCGTCCGCCTGTCCCATGCAATGGCGGTCTCGCGCTGGTTGGTGACGCCGAGGGCCGCCACCGGCTCGTCGCGCCCGGCGAGGCGGCCCGCGACCTCGGCCAGGACCTCGACGGCGAGCCGCCAGATCTCCTCGGGGTCGTGCTCGACCCATCCCGGTCTCGGGAACCGCTGGCCGAGCGGACGGTAGGCGAGGTCGGACACCGCGCCGCCTTCGTCGACGGCGAGAGCCCGCACTCCCGTCGTGCCGGCGTCGAGGGCGAGCACGGTCGTCAATCGCGGCTGCTCGGTGGGGTGGGGGGGCGACCGTTCCGAGGGGCGGCGCGTGCACCGCGCGGGCTCCGGAGGCCGATCCCCGTCGCCTCGGTGCATGCGGGGACCACGGCGGGAGGCTACCTCCGGCGGACATTCCCAAACGGCGTCTGACCAGGCCCGACGGAGGTGCGTTCCCGTTGACAACGGCGTAACTACAGTGCTGTAATGAACCCCACTATCTCGTACTCTGGGAGAGGGCAACCACAAGATGTTGTGGTTGGACGCCGGTCGAGGCCCATGGATGGGCCGCCGGACGACCCGGGCGGGGGGTGAGTCGTTTCGCGGGGGGTCGCGCTGGCAGGCCGCCTGGGTGTCGACGTAGGACGGCTCCGGCCACCCTGCGACGAGGGCTCGTGCAGCAAAGCAGGGACACGGCAGGCAAGAGAGACAGGAGCGACAGGTCAATGGCAATCGCACCGCAGCGAGCCGCAATCGGGATCCGCCGGCACTTCACCACCGAGGGCGTGCATCCCTACGACGAGGTCCGCTGGGAACGTCGCGACGCCAGGATCACGAACTTCCGTGACGGCACGGTCGCCTTCGAGCAGCTCGGCGTCGAGGTGCCGGAGACCTGGAGCCTCAACGCCACGAACATCCTCGCCCAGAAGTACTTCCGCGGGACGCTCGGGACGCCGGAGCGGGAGTGGTCCCTAAAGCAGGTCGCGGACCGGGTGGTCGACACCATCACGGCTTGGGGGGTCAAGGACGGCTACTTCGTGGACGACGCCGAAGCCGACACCTTCGGCGACGAGCTCAAGCACCTCATCATCACGCAGAAGGCGGCGTTCAACTCCCCGGTGTGGTTCAACATCGGTGTCAAGGGCGTGCCACAGCAAGGGTCCGCGTGCCAGCCCTACGACGCGCCCGTGAGCACGCCGGAGGGGACGGTGCCGATCGGATTCCTCGTCGAGGAGAACGCAGTCGGGGCGAAGGTCCTCGACGCGCACGGCGTCACGAAGATCGTCGCTGTGAAGCACAACGGTCGCAAGGACGTGTTGCGGATCCGGACGACGTCGGGCCACCACCTCGACGTGACCCCGGACCACCTCGTGTGGCGCTCCAGCGATGTGACCAGAGGAGATCTCGAAAGCGGTGCCTTCGTGCTGGCGGGCACGTTGGCCGTCGGCGATCCCCTGCAGTGGATCGACGACGGGCTGTTGCGGTGCGTGCCCGTCGAATCGATCGAGGTCCTCGGAGAGATGGACGTCTTCGACATCCAGACCGAAAGCGGCGAGTACCTGAGCGGGGACCTCCGGGTCCACAACTGCTTCATCCTCTCCGTCGAGGACTCGATGGATTCGATCCTCAACTGGTACGTCGAGGAGGGAACCATCTTCAAGGGCGGGTCGGGGGCCGGTGTCAACCTCTCGAGGATCCGGTCTTCGCACGAGCTGTTGAAGGGCGGGGGCACGGCATCAGGACCGGTCAGCTTCATGCGCGGCGCCGATGCCTCGGCTGGGACGATCAAATCCGGCGGAAAGACCAGGCGCGCCGCCAAGATGATCATCCTCGACGTCGATCATCCGGACATCGAGGACTTCATCTGGTGCAAGGCGATCGAAGAACGCAAGGCCCGTGTGCTCCGGGATGCCGGTTTCGACATGGACCTCGACGGGGCCGACAGCCACTCGGTCCAGTACCAGAACGCCAACAACTCAGTTCGAGTCAGTGACGACTTCATGCAGGCGGTCTTGGACGACGGCGACTGGCACCTGACGGCACGAACGGACGGTTCGGTGCTCAAGACGGTGAAGGCGCGTGACCTGTTCCGTCAGATCGCACACGCGGCGTGGGAGTGCGCCGATCCCGGCATGCAGTTCGACACCACGATCAACAATTGGCACACCGCGCCGAACACGGGGCGGATCAACGGGAGCAACCCGTGCTCGGAGTACATGCATCTCGACAACTCGGCCTGCAACCTGGCAAGCCTGAATCTTCTGAAATTCCTCTCCGAGGACGAGGCGTTCGACGTGGACGGTTTCAAGGCGGCCGTCGAGGTCGTCTTCACCGCACAAGAGATCATCGTCGGGAACGCGGACTACCCGACGGAGAAGATCGCGGAGAATTCTCGTCGCTTCCGGGAGCTCGGGTTGGGCTATGCGAACCTCGGGGCGCTCCTCATGGCGAACGGGCTGCCCTACGACTCGGACGGAGGACGGGCCTGGGCCGGCGCCATTACGGCGCTCATGACCGGTCATGCGTACGCGACGTCCGCTCGGACGGCGGCGCGGATGGCGCCGTTCGCCGGGTTCCACGACAACGCCGAACCGACGGTCAACGTGCTTCGCATGCACCAGGCAGAGGCGTCCAAGATCGACGAAGAGCTCGTCCCGCACGAGCTGCTCTCGGCGGCCCAGCATGCGTGGGACGAGGCGGTCGAGCTGGCGCAGGCCTACGGCGTGCGGAATTCCCAGGCGAGCGTGCTCGCCCCGACGGGAACCATCGGCCTCCTCATGGACTGTGACACGACCGGTGTCGAGCCGGACCTCGGGCTCGTCAAGACGAAGAAGCTCGTCGGAGGCGGCACGATGTCGATCGTCAACCAGACGGTCCCGCGGGCGCTTCGCCAGCTCGGCTACGGGTCCGACCAGATCGACCAGATCGTCGCGTATATCGACGAGCACAAGACGATCGTCGGTGCGCCGGACGTCAGGGCGGACCATCTCCCGGTCTTCGCGTGCTCGATGGGGGACAACACCATCCACTACTCGGGGCATGTCCGGATGATGGGAGCGGTACAGCCGTTCATCAGCGGCGCCATCTCGAAGACGATCAACATGCCTGAGGACGTCACGGTCGAAGACGTCGAGCAGATCCACATCGACGCATGGCGGCTGGGGATCAAGGCCGTCGCGGTGTACCGCGACAACTGCAAGGTCGCACAGCCTCTCTCGACGACCAAGAAGGAGGCAGGCGCCGCCGAGGGTGGCGACACGGCACCGCCAGGGTCCGAAGCCGAAGCGAAGGCCCGCGCGGCAGCCGAAAGGATCGCAGAGCTCGAACGAGCCCTCGTCCACGAACGTGAGAACAAGGCCGAACCGGTGGTCGTGGGCGCGGTGCGAGAGCGCTTGCCGAGAAGGCGCCGGTCGAACACGTTCGCGTTCAGGGTGGCGGACTGCGAGGGCTACGTCACCGTAGGCGAGTACGAGGACGGTCGCCCGGGCGAGGTCTTCGTCAAGGTCTCCAAGCAGGGGTCGACCCTGGCCGGCATCATGGACGCCTTCTCGATCTCGATCAGCCTGGGTCTCCAGCACGGCGTTCCGCTCGCCACCTACGTGCGCAAGTACTCGAACATGAAGTTCGAGCCGGCGGGCATCACCGACGACCAGGAGCTGCGGATCGCGACGAGCCTCGTCGACTACATCTTCCGACGCCTGGCGCTCGATTACCTGAGCTACGAGGACCGGCTCGATCTCGGGGTTCTCTCGACCTCCGAGCGGATCCAGCCGACCCTTCCCGGCGTCGAGGAGAGCGCGACGCCCTCCGTCGGACTGGTCGACGAGATGCCGGGGGCGGGTTCGGGCGCCGCAGGGCAGGTCTCTGTCGAGAGACCCCCGAGTGCCGGGTCACCACGACGAAGCGCCGGCGAAGCCGAAGCGACGCTCGCCCGGGCGGAGCAACGAGACGCCCCGTTCTGCTACAGCTGCGGCAACGTCATGCAGCGTGCGGGGTCGTGCTACGTGTGCGGCAGCTGCGGGTCGACGAGCGGGTGCTCGTAGGGAGCGTTCCGTTTCGCGTCATGGGCTTCTTCACCACGTGACAACCGGCCTCGAGGCGCGTTGTTTGTCGAGCGCGCAGCGCAGGTCGGTGTGCCAGAGGGCGTCCGACGGACACTCGAGGTATTGGGGACACGCGACGTCGAGGCGCCGAGCGCCCTGACGACGCGGTGCACGAGCTCTCGCGCTCGGTGCCCGCTTCGGCCCCGACGGGACCACCCGGCCGGCGGGGTCCCTGGTCGTGGTGATGCCTCCCCGGTCAATGCCCGTGCCCTTGTCCATGGCCCGGCGGGCCTGTGCCGTCCCCTGTTCCGCCCGGACCGGGCGGTCCGTGGCCGGGTGGCGGCTGGACCGGCGGAGGCGCGGTCGTCGGCGGGCTCGTCGGCGGCGTTGGCGTAGTCACCGTGAGGCGGATCACGGCGCCGCGGTGGACCCGCGTTCCCCCTGTCGGGCTCTGGGCAGCCACGACGTCATCTGGCGAGGGGTTCGACGGACCGACGGTGGTCCAGTGCAGACCGAGCGCGACGAGATGACGCTCGGCGCGCTTGAGGGTCATGCCGTGGAGCTGTGGAACCGTGATCGCCACCGCCGCCGGCGCGCGGCTGCTCCCCGAAAATGCTGTCGAGAGAACGAGCGCGACGACGAGCGCGACGAGCGCGACGAGGGCGATCCTGAGCGACTCGCGCCGGCGCCTGCCGTTGTGGACGACGACCGGCGCGGCAAGTGCGGGGAGCGCCGCCGTCTGCTCACGCGCGATCCCGGCCAGCGCGAGCGGCTCGAGGTCGAGGCCCTGCGTCGTGCCACCCGCTGACTCCCCTGCGTCCACCGCACCGCCGGGGCCGAGCGCTTCGGTCCGACGGGCGGCGCTCGCGTCGCGGTCCACGGTCGCCTCGACCGGACGGTTCGCACGAGTCGTGCTCCTGTCCGCCACGGGAGCAGGTCGTCGCCGCCCGTTCCGACCCGTGTCCGCCGGACCCGCACCCGGCAGCGCTCCGGCGAGGCGCCGGGCGGTTCCGGCGACCGCGGCCGCAGACGCCGGCCGCTTCGACACATCCTTTTGCAGCATCGCCGTCACCAGTTCGCGGACAGATGCGGGCGTGGACGTCGGGAGCTCGGGGACCGGTTCCTGGAGATGGGCGAGCGCGACCGCGATCGAGTCGTCACCCGAGTACGGACGTCGTCCCGTGAGGCACTCGTACGCCACGACCCCGAGGCTGTAGATGTCCGATGCCGCGGTCACCCGTTCACCGCGCACCTGCTCCGGGGACATGTAGGCGACGGTCCCGAGCACGGTTCCGTCGTGCGTCATCGTCGCGACCCCTGAGGCTCGGACGATGCCGAAGTCGGTGACCTTCACGCGTCCGTCGGGGCGCAGGAGGAGGTTCGCCGGCTTCACGTCGCGGTGGACGAGGCCTTCACGATGCGCGGTCGCGAGCGCGTCGGCAGCCTGTGCGACGAGGCTCATCGTCTCGCCGGGCCCGAGCTTCCCGCGTCCGAGCACGGAGCTCAGCGACTCGCCGTCGACGAGCTCCATGGCGAGGTACGCGACGTCCGACTCCTCCCCGTAGTCGAAGATGCCGACGATTCCCGGGTGGGAGAGCCGCGCCGCGGCCTGCGCTTCGGCGCGGAAGCGGCGCCGGAACTCGTCATCGGCGGCGAGGTGCGGATGGAGGAGCTTGAGGGCCACCCGACGGCCGAGAAGCTCGTCCCTGGCGACCCAGACATCCCCCATGCCCCCGGTGGCGAGCCGCCGTTCGAGGCGGTAGCGCGCGCCGAGGCACTCCTTGGTCTCCATGCTCGCGACCTTCCCGGGCCGCCGGGCGTCGAAACCCCCCGTTGCAGAGGGTGCGAGCAAAGATGCGGCGCGAACCCCCGCTGCAGGTGTGCCAACCGGCGGTGCTCAGAGCCCCGGGAACACCCTTCGAAGTCGCTCGACGATGGCGAGCCCGTCGTCGTCGATCGGCGGCGTGTGTGCCGGGTCGAGCCGGCCGTACACCAGGCGCAGGAAGGCCTCTGCCGGCAGCTTCAGGTCCGACGACGCCTCGGCGCCGGGTCCAGACGGAGCGGGGGCGACGGGCTCGAGGGTGACGTCCTCTGCGACGCCGAGCACGAAATGCCGCTCGGGATCGCTCGTCTCGACGGTCAAGGAAAACGGGCGGTCCTCCCCGGCGCCCTCGGGCTTTCCGGACCAGGCCGCGACGCGCGGAAGCCGGTCGACGAGCAAGGCGACGGCATCGGGGTCCACCACCGCGGCAGCGTCGAGCGACACCTCGACGTCCCACGTGTGCACCGCGTGCTCGCTCAGGCGTGCCCCGAGGAATCCCACGGCATCGAGGTCGAGCGGGCCCAGGGTGAAGCGCATCCCCTCGAGACCGTCGCCGAGGTCCTCCAGGCGCTCGACGAGCTTGCCGTCGGCTGCAAGGAAGCCGTCGCGCTGCTCTTCAGGGGTCATCGCGTCCCAACGCGCCCAGACCGAGGAGGGCTCGACCCTGTCGCCGGCGTCGTCGCCGGAGACGACCGCATCGAGGGATGCGCCCATGAGCTCCGCCCCGCTTCCGAGATGTGACAGCACGTTGGCGATCGACCAGCCGGTGCAGTACGAGTCGCGCCGAAGTGCGGCGCCATCGAGGTCGCCCGCGAGCTCACAGAGCCGGTCGTGCGAGCCCGCGATCGCGTCGACCCAGACCGCGGGATCCGCCTCGATGGTCACGGCCACAGGGTAGGTCGCTGTTCCGCCCGGCGGTGCGGGTCAGGCGTGCGGCGGGTCAAGGGATCCGGTCGCCGGACTCGGCGATCACCCGGGCGCTGCTCGAGGCGCCTCGGCACGGGCGTCGGGGACGCCGTCGTCGGCATGCCGCGTTGCACGCCCTCCGAGGTCCCACCCGGCCTCTTGCAACCTCCCTCCAACTGTCTCGACCGTCTCGCGGACGGTGGCGCTGCTCCCGACCGGCGGGCTGGCCGAACGGACCGCCGCGATGGCCTGTCTCGCCACGATCTGTTGATGCGTGATCACGCGCTCGCTGCGGCCGCGGGCCACGAACGCGATCGTCCACTGCGCGAGCGCCGCAAGCCGGTTCTTGAACCCCGTGAGGAACGTGATGTGGACGACGAGCCAGAGCAACCAACCGACGACGCCGCCGATCGAGATTCGATGGAAGCGGGCGACCGCGGAAAAACGCGACACGATGGCCATGCTCCCGAGGTCGTGGTACCGGAACGGGCGGCTCGACGTGTCGCCGTCGATCCGTCGCCTGATCGTTCGTGCGGCGTGAAGACCTGACTGGATCGCGACTTCGGCGAGGCCCGGCAGGTCGTCGAGGGCCATGAGATCGCCGACGACGAAGATCTCCGGATGACCCGGGATCGTGCAGTCGGGGAGGACCTTCAGCCGTCCGATCCGGTCGAGCTCGGCGCCCGCCGCGTCCGCCAGCATCCGGCCCAACGGCGACGCCGTCATCCCCGCCGCCCACACCTTGGTCCGCGCCTCGATCCGTTCGGTCTTCCCGTCCGAGTAGCGCAGGTCGACGCCCTCTTCGTCCATGTCGACGACAAGGCATTCGGTCTTCACGTCGACGCCGAGGCGCTGGAGCTCGCGCGTCGCCAATGCAGAGGCGCGCTTCCCGAAGGTCCCGAGGATCTGGCCGGTCCCCTCGACGAGGATGACGTTCGCGGTCTCGGGGTCGATCACGCGGAAGTTTCGTTTGAGGGCGTGCCGAGACAGCTCGCGGATGTGGCCGGCCATCTCGACGCCGGTCGGGCCACCCCCGACGACGACGAAGGTGAGCCACGCCCGCTGTTCGGACTCCTCGCCTGCAGTCTCGGCCATCTCGAAGGCGTCGAAGATCCTCCCCCGGAGCTCGAGTGCGTCGTCGATCGACTTCATCCCGGGAGCGAAGCGACTCAGCTCGTCGTGGCCGAAGTAGGAGGTCTCGAGGCCGGCAGCCACGATGAGCGAGTCGTAGGGGGTCTCGATCACCCGACCGGGCTGCTGCGCGACGACCAGTCGCCGGTTGACGTCGATCTCGGACACTTCCGCGAGCTCGACGCGCACGTTGCGGTGACGCCGCAGCACGTCGCGCGTCGCCGGTGCGACCTGACCACCGGAGAGGATGCCGGTCGCGACCTGGTAGAGCAGGGGCTGGAAGAGGTGGTGATTGACCCGGTCGATCACCGTGACGGCCGTCTCGCTGCCCCCGAGCCCCCGTGCGGCGAAGAGGCCGCCGAAGCCCGAACCGACGATCACCACGCGGTGGTGCCCGGCGTCGGTCGGCGTCGCGCTGACCGAGCTCCCCGCCCGGGGCCGCGACGCCGTCCCGGACGTGGGCGGAGGCGACGGGAGCCCGCCGTCTGAGCGCTCCGCCAGCTCGTCTCCGTTCCGTCCCTCTCGCATGGTCATGACGCAGTGTCCCCGTACCTCGCGAGCGCCTCCCTCGCATACCGGACGATAGGCACCTGCGCGAGCTCCTCGGGCTCGAACCAGGCCGCGTCATCACTCGACCCGGACGCCTCGGGACGCAGTTCGCCGGTCCACGTGCCGACCCGGTACACGAGACGGACCGTGTGCAGGAGGGTCCCGTCGGGAATGGGCCAGGTGTCGGAGAGGACGCCGAGCAACGTCGTGGACGCGATCGCAAGGCCGGTCTCTTCGCGGACCTCGCGCCGCAACGACTCGACGGGGTCCTCCCCGTGTTCGACGCCGCCGCCGGGGAGGAACCACCACCCCGCGACCGTGAGATAGGGGGCCGCGCGGACGAGCAGGAGGCGTCCGGAGGCGTCGCGCACGATGCCGTACGCCGCGACGCGCTGGCGCCGGCGTTGCGGCGGACGCGGCGACTCGCGCTCGAGTTGCGGCTCCGCCGCCCGCTCGCCGGTGTCTCGAACCCCGCTCAGTTCGAGTGTCTGGGTCACGGCGTCGGCGACGGTGGTGGTGCCGCGGAGTCCCGTGTCACGGCCGCCCCGGGCACGCTCAGGGGCGCGTCGAGGGGCTCTCGGTGAGCGCCGGGTCGCGTCGCACGATGGGCTCGAGCACCTCTTCGATGGCGCGGGTGAGCTCGGGGTCGAGCTGGACGTCGAGCGCCTTGACGTTCTCCTTCACCTGTTCCGGCCGGGTCGCGCCGATGATGGCGGCCGAGATCCCCTGATGGCTGAGCACCCATGCGAGCGCGACGGATGCCGGGGTGTAGCCGGCTGCACGGGCGAGCGAGGCGTACTCCTGGACCGGCTCGAGCACTTCGTCGGTGAGGAGGTCCTTGATGAAGGCACCACCGTTCTCCGACGTCGCGCGCGACCCTTCGGGTGGCGGGTGCCCCGGCTGGTACTTGCCGGTGAGGACGCCCTGGGCGAGCGGCGACCAGACGATCTGACCGATGCCTTCACGCTCTGAGAGCGGGAGCACCTCGGCTTCGATCACGCGCCAAAGGAGCGAGTACTCCGGCTGGTTGGACACGAGCCGGTCGAAGCTCATCTCGTCGGCGAGCTGCAGCGCGGACTCGATTTGCCCGGCGGTCCACTCCGAGACACCGACGTAGAGCGCCTTGCCCTGCCGCACGAGGTCGTCGAACGCGCGGAGCGTCTCTTCGAGCGGGGTCTCGAAGTCGTAGCGGTGCGCCTGGTACAGGTCGACGTAGTCGGTCTGCAGTCGTCGCAGCGACGCATGGAGGGACTCGAAGATGTGCTTGCGTGCGAGACCACGGTCGTTCGGCCCTTCCCCCGTCGGCCAGTAGACCTTGGTGAAGATCTCGAGGGACTCGCGCCGGAGGCCCTTGAGCGCCCTTCCGAGCACCTCTTCGGCGCGCCCCGCCGCGTAGACGTCCGCGGTGTCGAACGTGGTGATCCCTTCGTCGAGCGCCGCGCGGACGCACGCGCGCGCGGCGTCCTCCTCGACCTGCCCTCCATGGGTGATCCAGTTGCCGTACGCGAGCGCGGAGACGACGAGCCCGCTCCGTCCGAGGTGGCGATATTCCATGGCGACCGAGCGTAACGGGGGAGGTCCCGGGAGCGCCCGTCCGGGCTCTCGTAGGCTCGCCTGCGGTGTCCGGTCCCGCGGATCCTGTCCCCGAGTCCCGCCGCGCCGCGGGCAGCGCGGCGGCCTCCACGGGTGGTGCCGAGGAACCGCGCGCGCTCAAGGCGTCACGCAGCCTCGTGATCCCCCTCCACGAGATCGAGTGGCGCGCGACCACGCCGGGTGGCCCCGGCGGCCAGCACGCGAACCGCACGGCGAGCCGCGTGGAGGTGCGCTTCGACGTCGAAGCGTCGCGCTCGCTCGGCCCCCGTCAGCGCGCGCTCATCCTCGAGCGGATCGGCCCGGTCGTGACCGCGACCGCGTCCGACGAGCGGTCACAGGCCCGAAATCGCGAGCTCGCCCTCGAGCGCCTGGCGGAACGACTGGCCGGCGCGTTGCGCGTCTCGCCACCCCGAAGGCCGACGCGGCCGACGGTCGCCTCCCGGGCTCGACGCCTCGAGGAGAAGCGCCGCCGATCGACGACGAAGCGGGAGCGACGACCGCCCTCCCCCGACGACTGACGGACATGGTCGCCTTCGCGTCTCGGCGGTGCGTCCGCGGTCGCGGCGCCAGCCGCGGTCAGCGACCGAGGAGCGTGTGCAGGGCGCCGAGCGCGTGGCGGACGACTTCGTCGGAGTCCGGGTCGGTGTCTTCGCGGACACCGACGATCGGGGTGAGCGCGGCGTAGCCGGCCGCAATGAGCGCAGCGTCGTCCTCGGGGTCTGTGTCGGCGTCTTCGGGGCCGAGCGTGGGGATCGCGGTGCCGAGGACGAGGCGGACCTCCCCCTCGGTGTTGCCGCGGCTCGACGACGCCTCGCCTTCCACGTCGAGCGCGACGGGGGTGGCCGCCTTCACGATCCCCGCCGTGCTGATGCGGGCCCGGCGCACGCCGCGCAACGCGTCGAGCGGGACCGAGGGGACGTTCAGGTTGAGGACGGTTCGCGGCGGAGATGCGCAGACCACCGGGAGCAGCGCGACCGCGACCGTCGCGGCCGTCGACCACTGTTCGGGCGGCGACCCGGACCGCATCGAGACGGCGAGGCCGCGCAGGCCGAGTTGCGCGCCGGCGAGCGTCGCACCGACCGTCCCCGAGTACATCACCGAGCGCCCGACGTTCACTCCGAGGTTGATGCCCGAGGCCACGACGTCGGGTTTCGGTCCGAACCCCCCGAGCGTCCCGGCGAGCACGGCGAGCGCGGGCGGCGCGTCCACACCGAACACCGGCACGCCGTCAGCACCCGGGATCCGGACGCGCCGGAAGGAGATCGACTCGCGTTCATAGGCGGTGCCGACGGCGGCCGAGGCGCCGCTGTGGTTGGCGAGCGGTGCGACGACGACGACCTCGTGCGTGTCACCGGCCCAACGAGCCAGGGCGACGGTGAGCGCCCCGAGACCGGGCGCGTGGACGCCGTCGTCGTTCGTGACCAGGATCCGCACGCGCCGGTACGATACCGGCCACCCGGACGTCCCCGGATACCCCTCCCATGCCACCCCTCGCGCCGCAACGGCCTTCCAACGATTCGGCCTCGGCCGCCTCGCCGACCGGCGAGCAGTGGGTGATCGCCCACGGGCACCAACAAGCGGTCGTCACCGAGATCGGCGCCACGCTGCGCGCCTACACGGTCGCCGGCCGCGACGTGGTGCAGGGGTTCGGCCCCGGCGAGTGGAGCCACGCCGGCCGCGGACAGGTCCTTGCGCCGTGGCCGAACCGTCTCGGCGACGGGAGGTACGAGTGGCGCGGAGTGCGCGCCCAGGCCGCGCTCGACGAGCCGTCGCGTTCGAACGCCATCCACGGGCTCGTCCGTTGGCTCGCCTGGCAGCTCGAGGCGCACGCGCAGAACGTCGTCACGCTGCGCTGCCCGCTGCGCCCGAGCCCGGGCTACCCGTGGTCGCTCGACCTTCGGGTCGAGTACCGCCTCCGGCGCGAGGGCCTGATGGTGACGACGAGCGCGACCGGCGTGGATGCCGATGCGGTCCCCTTCGGCCTCGGGTTCCACCCCTACCTCACGGCGGGTGGCGCGCGCATCGACACCTCCCTCCTGGAGCTCCCGGCGGACGAGCGTCTCATCCTCGACGCGCGGAGCCTGCCGACCGGCGAGGTGAAACCGGTCGATGGCACGGAGTTCGACTTCCGGACGGCCCGTCCCGTCGGCCCGACGAAACTCGACACCGCCTTCACCGGTCTCAGGCGTGAGGACGGGGTCGCCCGCGCCCGGCTCGAGGACCCGGATGCCGGTGCCGGCGTGGAGCTCTGGGCGGACGACCGGTTCCGCTACCTCATGTGTTTCACCGGCGACGCGGTGCCCGAGGAGGGGTTGCGGCGGACGGCGATCGCCGTCGAGCCGATGACGTGCCCGCCCGACGCGTTCCGCACCGGCCGCGACCTCGTGGTGCTCGACCCAGGCGACAGCTGGGAAGGCCGCTGGGGCCTGCGCCCCTACGTGCTCTCGGAGGAGTGACGGGCGGAGGGCGAGGGTCTCGGCGCCACGTGCGCGGATCGCGTCGGGCCGTCGCCTTCCCGAAGCGCTGCGGTAGGAGGCCGGGCGTTCGTGGCCATCAAGGCGCGGAGGGGGAATCCGGCTGGAGCGTCCAACGGAGCGCGCCGCAGAACGCCTGGGCCACGGGACGGGTCATGCGCATGTCGAACAGGGGCACCGTCGGGACCTCGAGCTCTTCGCGAGCCCATCGCGGCAGGACGTCGAGCGCGCCGGCCGCGACGACGGCGTAGACGAAGCGATCGTTGGGCCGACGGGCCACGCCGCGGAGCAGGAAGTTCCGGGCGTCGAGGGCCTGTGGCCCCGCGTACAGCTCGGGGCGCATCCGCTTGAGGTAGGCGCTGACCTCGTCGCGGGTCTCGGGGACCCACCCGGCGCCGAGCGCCCGGGCGACCGGAGCGGTCTCGGCGTAGTAGCGGTCCTGCTCCTCCTCGTCCAGCCGGCGCGGCCCGTAGAGCTGGGACGCGGTCAGGAAGCAGTAGGCGCCCGCGACGTGGACCCAGGTCAGGAGCTCCGGATCGTTCGCCGAGTAGGGACGCCCGTCGGGGGCGCGCCCGTGGACCCTCCGGTGGACGTCCTTCACCCCTTCGATGGCGCTCTGCGCCTCGGCGACGGTGCCGAAAGTGGTCGCCGCGATGAAGGTGGCCGTCCGGCGGAGCCTGCTGATGGGGTGCTCCTTGTAGCTCGAGTGCTCGGCGACCCCGGCCATGGTGAGCGGGTGGAGGGTCTGGAGGAGCAACGCCGCCAGTCCTCCGATCGACATGGCGGGCAGGTCCGCGTGTACGTGGCGGGCGACGCTCTCGGAGGGAAGGCGCAGGACCGCCTCCTCCTCGTCGCCGTCACCGCCGTCGAGGCCGGGCTCGCGGATCCGGTGCGGAGGGTGGGCGGGCATCCCGAAGCTCCGCCGCACCTCCCGGCGCAGATCGGCGCGCACGGGTTCGAGGAGCCGGCCGCCCGCCGCGAACGGCACCCGGAGCGGCGCCGTCGCGAGTTTCATCGCGCGCAGGGCTGCCTCGTTGGGCACGGTGGACACGCGAAAAGCTTAGGACCGCGGCGCGCGGGCCCGCGTTCGGGATCGCGTCGGGTGCCGCAGCGCGCGGGGTGCGGCAGCTGACGACGGAACGGCGAGCCGGAGCCGAGACGCTCGTCGACGACGAAAATCAAGAAAATTCGGTGACTGCGAAGGCACCGCGCCACAATGACGTCATGAGCCGCGACGCCCATCCCGGTGAGCGAGGTCGTGTGCTCGCGGAGGACGTGGGTGGCCCGTCGCACCAGCACACCCTCACGCTGACGCCCGTACCCTCGGCGGCACGACTGGCGCGCGCGTGGGTCGTCTCGGTGCTCGAAGGATGGCCGGAAGAAGGGATCGAGAACGCGTACCTCGTCGTCTCGGAGCTCGTCACGAACGCCATCCTCCACGCGCGGACGCCGATCGTGCTCGACTGCGAGGCGAGCGGTCCACAAGCCCGTTTCGAGGTCCGGGACGAGCAGCACGGTGCGCCCCTTGTCAAGCCGTACGCGCTCGACTCGCCGACGGGGCGCGGTATGCGGCTCGTGAACAGCGTGGCGGAGGAGTGGGGCGTCTCGACGTCGACCGCGGGAAAGGCGGTGTGGTGCGTGGTGAGCGCGCATCCGAACCTGGCGCCACCCGCGCGCTCGTCGCGCCTCTCGGCGGACCCCGCGCCGATGACGGCGCCGGGCGACGGACCTGAGCCGGGCGCCGGGTCTCGTGTCGCGTCCGGCGCCGGCCCCGCTCCGACAGGGACGGTCACCGTCAGAATCCTCGGTCTTCCCCTGGACGTCTACTACGAAGCCGAGGAGCACAACGACGCGGTGATCAGGGAGCTCACGCTCATCGTCCAGTCCTCGGAGGCGTCCGACGCTCACGACGTTCCGCGCCGCCTCCTCGCGCTTGCCAACGACGTCCACAAGGCATTCGCTCGCGCGACGCCGGGTCTGCGCGCTCAGGTGGAGCGGGCTCGCGAGCGCGGCCACGAACGCGTCGACCTCGAACTGCGCGTGCCGACGGAGGGCTGGCAGAAATTGAGCACGCTCGCGACACAGCTGGATGAACTGGACCGATTCTGCGAGAACGGTGACATGCTCACGATCGCCTCACCACCGCGCCTGCGCCGGTTCCGGCGGTGGTACGCGAACGAGGTGTCGCGGCAGGTCCGCGGCGAGCCCCCGAGCGCGTGGCCCGAAGGTGACGAGGCCTGAGGTGCGTCAGGGCGTCGGCGCGAACGGCATGTCGCGCGTCCAGCGTTCGGTGCCGTCGGGCCTCACGAGGTAGCCCTCGTAGCCGCGAAGCTCTCCGATTGCTTCGAGCGCGTCGTCACCACCGACGGCGAGCGCGGTCGCGAGCGCGTCGGCGACCGAGAGCCGGGGGCCGGTCACGGTGGCGGAGGCCGCGCGCACTCCGGGACTTGCCGTGCGGGGGTCGAAGAGGTGGCGACCTCGTTCGTAGGTGCCGGACGTGGCGACGGCGGCGTCCACCTCGACGACGCAGGCCAACCGGTCTGGGCGCCAGGGATGCCGGATCCCGATGCGCCAAGGGTCGGCGCCGTCGTGGCGGCCGAACGCGGCGATGTCACCGCCGGCGTTGACGAGGGCAGCGCCGATGCTCGGCACCTCGAGTTCCCTCAAGGCCCGCTCCGCCGCCCATCCCTTGACGAGCCCGGTCGGGTCGACACCGCCGGGCAGCGCCCACGGGTCGAACCAGCCGCCGGAGAGCGTCTTCACGCGGGCGCAGAGGGCCAGGACCTCGGCTACCTGCGGTGGGGCCTCGCCCACGGCCAAGGTGCCGCTGCGGACCCTGCTCATCGCGCTCATTGGATTCCAGGTGCTGAAGACGTCGTCGGCCTCGTGCAGCGACGCGCAGGCTGCTCGGATCCGCTCGGCCGCGTCCCCGGCGTCCGCCGGATCCGCGAGCCGGACGTCGAAGGAGACGACGGTCCCCATGACCTCCTCGACGTGGCTGATCCGGCTCTGCGACCTGCGCACGGTCTCGACAGCCCCCGGGCGGCTCATTTGTGCAGCTTGTCGATCGCGGACTGGACGGAGAGCGCGTACGCCTCGCTCGTGTAGGTCGCGCCGGAGATGCCCTGGATCCTGGCGCTCTGGGCGTGGAGCACCTCCCTCTGGAGCATCGGGACGACCTGAACGGCAAGTTGCTGGGAGTACTGGTCGGCGGTCTGCAGTGTCGCGAGCACGACCTTGGTGATCCTGGTGCCCTTCGCGGTCACGCGTACCGAGAGCTGCCCGTAGCCGTACTGTTCCACGACGCCGGGAACCGTCCTCACGGACGAGCTTCCTGCAGGCGCGGTGGTCGAGGTCGGGGGCGCCGAATTCTTCGGCGCGGTCGTGGTCGGCGAGCTCGGCCGTCCGCTCGCCGACGCTGACGGTGTCGAGCCGAGCGCGGTCGTGCCGCCGTGACTTTGGAACGTGAGCACCCCGGCGAGTCCTGCAGCCGTCGCCCCGATCACCACCGGAAACCGCTTCACGGCGCCACCCGGCGGGAGGTTCCGGCCCCGGCGGCCGCGGTCCTACCAGCGGAAGATCTCATAGTGCACCGCCTTTCGGTCCATGCCGCGCTCGCGCGCGGTGGCGACGACCTCTTCCACGAACGCCTCGGGCCCACAGACGTAGAGGTCGCGCTTCAGAAGGTCCGGGATCAGCTTCGGGAGGAACCGGCTCGGCCCGCCCGTCGCGGACCTGGGACCGACGACCTCGCGCAAGGTGCCGTCGAGTCTTGAGACGAGCGCTTCGGTCTCCTCGCGCAGGGCGAACTGCGCACGGCTCGGCACGCGCACCACGACCACCGGCTCCGCGCTCGGCGGGAGATCCTCGAGGAGCGCACGGATCGCCGTGATCCCGATCCCGCCGGCGACGAGGGCGACCTTCTCGTGCACCCGAACCTCGGGGGTGACGGCGCCGTACGGGCCCTCGATGAAGACCCTCGTCCCCGGACGCAGACGCGCGAGCGCCGCCGAGTGGTCGCCGACCCGGCGGACCGTGATGCGAAGGTACGGGGGCCGCGGCAGGGCGGAGACCGAGTAGGGGTGCGCCTGCCACCACAGGCCGCGCGTCATGAACCGCCACGCGATGAACTGGCCGCCCTCGATCGGGAGGCGGTCGAGGTGCCTGCCCGTCATGACGACGGAGGTGACCCCGGGGACCTCCTGGTGCACTTCGGCGACGCGGATGCCGTGGCGCAGGGAGCGCACGAGAGGGAGGACGAAGCGGTAGCTGAGGACGGTGCCTGCCGTGGCCGCCCAGACGAGAGCCCAGACCGCCTGGGTCGCGGGATGGCCGACGAAGGTCGGCCCGAGCGCGAGGACGTGAGCGAAGGCGAGGGCCAGAGCGAGGTACATGTAGAGGTGGATCACCCACCACGTCTCGCGTCGCATCCGGTCTCGGAGCCAGCGGACGGAGGCGATCCCGGCCATGCACATGAGCGCCAGGCCGACCGTCGCCGACAGCATGTCCGGGTACGAGCGGAGGAACACCGCCAGCTCGTGGAGCACCCCCGTTCGGGCGGCCTCGGCGAAGCCGATGGTGATGATGACGGCGTGCGCGAGCAGAAGCGAGATGGGCCACGGGCCGACCCGTCGGTGCCACCTCAGCAGCCCGTCTTGCCCGAGGATGCGCTCGATCGCAGGGATGCGGCTGATCAACAGCAGCTGGACGAGGGCGAGGTACATCCCGACGAGCCCGGTCATGCCCCCGATGAACAAGGCGACGCCACCGCGCACGTGCAGGTCGGCCGCGGACTCGCTCGCGACGCCGAGGATGACGACGGCGACGAGCCCGAGGAGCGCGGCCCAGACGGCCACCCGGCCGATGGCGGGGCGCGGCGCGGGCGGGTGGCGTCGCGCGACTCGTCTCCGGGCAGGCGCGCGACCGGCCGCAGCAGTTGGATCGAAGACCCGGGTGGCCACCATCAGAGCTTGGCGCTCCGTCGTGACGACCAAGTGAAGCGCCCGGGCGTGCCCCGGCCGCTCGCCCGTGCCGCGCCGGGGGCCGCCTGGGCGGGGGAGGGGCCGTCGCGGCTACGAGCCGGTCGGGGCTCCCGGGCACGCTTCGGGAGGCTCGGGCGCTGTGGGCCCCTCGCTCAGCTGAGCCGTCCCGCTCACGTTCCCGTCGGCCGTCATCGCGGGGAGCCCGGACGGCTCGCCGGCGAGCTCCGCGTCGAAAAAGTCGGTCGTCACCTTGGCGACGGTCGACTGCCATCCCGTCGACCCGATGTAGGGGCCGAGGTGTGTGGCACCGAGAAGGTTCAGGTAGTACCTGGTCGCGGGCGTGGGCACCGAGTCGAAGATCTGCACGCTGCAGCCCGCCGGATTGATCGTGTCCTGCGTTCCCTGGACCACGAGGACCGCCGGCGACGTCGTGCCTGGCGGAAAGTACTGACCTGGGAAGGCGGAGTCCTCGGCCCCCGAGAGGACGGCGACGGCCTTCACGCTCCCGATGCGGCAGCAGGAGTTGTCCGCGGCCGCGAGGCTCACGTCGCCGCCGTCGGACTGACCGACGAGCCCGAGCTGCGAGGAATCGACGAGGCCGTGCAGCACGGACCCTGTCTGTTGGCCGCTCGCGGCGACGGCGGTGACGACCGCGGCCAGATCCGCCGGGTGGTGCACGATGTCATTTCTTGTGTAGGAGGAGACCTGCACCCGGGTCGGTGTCGTGTGCGGATACGCCGGCGCGGCGACCACGAACCCCGCGGACGCCCAGTCGTGGAGCAGGACCGCGTAGGACTGGACCGCCTGCCAGAAGCCCTGCGAGAAGACGAGGAGCGGGAAGGGGCGCCGCGCGGACGCTGTCGCCGCGGTCGGGTACCAGATGGTGGTCGGGACCTGGTTCTCTGTCGGCGCGGCGCCTGGGACCGGCACGACGAGCGAGGTCGTCGCGACGGTGTACGTGCCGATGCCGGTGAGCGGGGGCTGGGTCGTCGTGGTGGTCGAGTCGGGAACCGTCGTCGTGGTGGTCGTCGTCCCGTGTCCTGTGTGGCCCCGGGACGCCGGCGCGTCGACCTTGAGCAGCCCGATCGTCGTCCCCGCCGCGACCGCCGCGAGCGCCACGACGCCCGCGATGATGAAGCGGACGCGCCGTCGCCGCCGCGAGGAGCTCAGCCGGAAGGGAGCCATCGGTTCACCATCGCGGCGCGAAACCTACTCTGGACCTTCTTCTGGGCTGCGGCACCGCAGGACCGCGGCCCGCAGCCGTTGCGTGCGCCGATCAGGCCCTCGGTGCCATCGCCGTGGCGACGAACGCAGGCGGGGCCGCGCAACCTCCGGCGCCGGTGCCCACGCTCGCCCTTCGTCCGTCATGAGGACGTCACGCAGGTCGGACATGATTGGGGCGTGGAGCAAGCCCCGGCGTGGCGCCTGCGCGCCCTTCAGAAGGCGGCCTTGCAACGGGGGCGGCGCCTCTGGGACAGCCGAGCACACAGCTGGGAGCACCACGGCTCGGTGGGGCTCGAACGGGTGATCGACGCGGTCGTCGAGGTGGCGGATCCCCGTCCCGGCATGACGGTCGTCGACCTCGGGTGCGGCGGTGGGCAGTTGACCATTCCCCTCGCGCAGCGAGGCGCGACGGTGACCGGTGTCGACATCAGCCCGAAGATGATCGCGGTGCTCGAGGAGAAGGCGACCGACCTCGGCCTCGCCGTCTCGACGAAGGTGAGCGCCCTCCAGGACGTCGCGATGGCGCCGCAGAGCCTCGACCTCGTCGTCTCGAACTACACGATGCACCATCTCCACGACCACGAGAAGGAGGCGGCCGTGCGCGCCGCCGTGTCATGGCTGCGTCCGGGTGGAAGGCTCGTGGTGGGCGACATGATGTTCGGGCGTGGGGGCGAGTCACGTGACCGGGCGATCATCGCGGCGAAGGTTCGCGTCATGCTCGGGCGCGGGCTGGCGGGCTGGTGGCGCCTCGCCAAGAACGCGTTCCGGTTCGGGCTCCGCCTCCGCGAGCGACCCATTCCGATGGCGAGGTGGGAGCGGCTCTTCGAGGCGGCCGGGCTGGTCGACGTGAAAATCACGCCCGTCGTCGCCGAAGCGGCCATCGTGTCGGGCACGAAGCCGTCGGAGGCTCGCTGAGAAGCGCGCTCAGGACGTCGCGAGCACCGCGACGAAGTCGCGCGTCCATCCCGTCTGGTACTGGTCGGCGGGACGGTTCTGCGAGGGCACCTCGGCGGCGAGGGCTCCCCCCGGTGACGGGGCCACGTCGGCCTGCACCCACTCGGGATTGATGTCGAGCTCCATGCCCACGTTCGCGCCGGCGTGTACCAGCGCTTGGGCAAGGTCGAGCGGAACGGTCGACATCGACGCGGCGTAGAGGACGTCGCCGGCGCCGTCCTCGCCGAGCGCGCTCCGGGCGACGTACGCACCTCCTCCGAGCGTCGCTCCCCAGGCGCCCCATGTCGCGGCTCGGGCGTTCGGCGCACCGCCGGCCACCAGGGGAGGAAGATTCTGGCGGACGCTCGTCACCTGGACCCCTGCCGGCGGGAATCCCGGCGATCCCCAGACGCCGATCGACGCTGTGCCGCCGCTGCCGAGCACGAGGCTCGCCATGCCGCCGACGAGAGGCGTGAGCGTGTGGCCGTCGACTTCGACGCCCCCGGCGGCGGCTGTCGACTTGAACCCGCCGTTGAACGCGGCGAGGAGGTGCGGCGCTTCTGTCGCCGAGATCGCCGGTTGCGCGTTCGCCGGCAACTGCCCGGGGACGCTCGGGGGGTCCTCGGTTCCGACGTGCAGGTCGAACCGCACCTGGTGTGCCCGGAACCGGATGACCCGGACCGTCGTCCCGTCTGTCACGACCACTGTGCGCGCGTCGACGGCGACACCGGTCGGCTCCGACGCGAGCACGGTCCATCCGGGCTCGGCCGGCACCGTCGTGGTCGTGGTGGTCGACGGCGGGGGAGGCTGGGTCGGGTGGGGGGCCGACGTACTCGAAGCGTGGGCGGGCGGGCGTGCACTCGAGAGGGCGCCGCCGCACGCCGCCGATAGGAACGCGGCCGCACCGAGGACGATGGCGACGGCGCCCCTCTGCCCGGTGCGCACCTCCGCATTCTCACCGGGACGTGTGACGGCGGGGTGAACGCCTGGCCTCGCCCGGAGAACAGGTGGACGACGCACCTAGCCCAGCCGCGCGACCGCCAGCGCCGCGGCAACGAGCACCACGGCCCACGCCAAGGCTCGTAAGCCCACCTCGAGAGGGACGAGCATCGTCTGGCGGTCGATGGGGGACTCCGACCCGTCGGCGGAGGTCGCCGTCCCCTCGACGTCGACGACGACGCGGCGCAGGCGACGTGCCGGGGTGCTCAGCGCCCGCTGGGCGACCGAGAGCGCCGTCGCTCCGGCTGCTGCGAGGACGGCCGATCCCGAGAGGGTCCCGGCTTGGGCGACATACGCGGTGAGCACGGGGAAGGCGCCCCAGCAGAGCGCGAATCCGAGGTCGGTATGGACGATTCCCCCGAACAGCTCCGCGTTGTACGAGATCACCAGGAGTGGTCCGACGACGATGAACGGCACGAGGACCGCGCCGACGACATCCACGCCGAGCGCGCCGAGCGTGACGGCCCCGCCCAACCCGAGGCCGCACACGGCGATCAGCGCCCACCTCGGGATCGTGGTGCGAAGCGGCCTCCCCTGAAGCTCGTCGTAGGCGTGGGCGGCGAGTCCGACCGCGAGGAAGAAGGCGCCGAGGGTCGCGAGCAGCCGCGAGACGCGCACGTGCGGAGCGAGAGACGCGCCGATCACGACATAGGCGAGATGCCACGCCGTGTAGGGGGGATGCAGCAACGTCCACCAGTCTCTCCACCGCCCGGGCGAGGCTGCGTAGAAGGCCGGGCGGGTTCCGGCCGCAGCGTGCTTGGGCAGCGTGGCTCCTTCGGCCCTGCCCTCCCGTCGACGGCCGGTGCCACCCGCGGTCACGGCGTCGCGCTCACCTGCGTCGTCCCCACATGACGATCCCGCCACCGAGGCTCATACGGCGGACGACCACGTTTTCGATTCCGGCCGCTTCCCACGCGCCGACCGTCCACTCGACGGGATACCGCCGGTAGTGCCCGTCGATGCTCGGCCCGAGGAAGCGCCCGACCCGGAACCACGGCATTCCCCCGGTGAGCAGGCCGGCGGCCGGCAGGACCGCCCGCGTGTACAGCCGCCACGCGGCGCGCCACGCGGGATGCTCGGGCACGGCGAACTCGAGGTTGGCGACGACACCGCCGGGTTTCACCACTCTGGCCAATTCGACCACCGTCGCTGCGGGATCGTCGACGTAGCGGAGCAGGTACGTGAAGCTGAGCGCATCGACCGAAGCGTCGCGAAGCGGCAGGTTCTCGGCGCTCCCGAGGGCGATCGCCACGGAGGGCACGCCCGCCTCCTGGACGCGATCCGTACCACGGCGCGCCATCCCCTCGTCGAGGTCCACGCCGACGATGCGCGCCCCCGTGCGGGCGTGGAGGGCGAGGGCGACGCCGGCCGTGCCGGTCGCCACGTCGAGGACGAGGGCGGGCCGCGCCGCCGCCACCTTCTCGACGAGAGCGGCGCGCCACCGTGCGTTCTGCCCGAACGAGAGCACCTCGGCCAAGCGGTCGTAGCGCGAGGGGAGTCCCCGAAAGACCCGGCGGGCCGTTCGGTTGCCCGCGCTCCCGCCGGCTCCACCCTGCGACTCGGCACCGTCGTTCGAGGACCTCACCTTTGCGACCTTTTCACAGATGGCCGGAACTGAGCCACCGACCCGCGCGGTCCGGACTGGCGCCGTTTGGTGGCCCCGCCCACTCGCTCGCGGTCTCAGGGGGCGCCGCTCGCCCGAAGGCGTAGGGTGAGATCGTGCCGACCTCGGGATCGGTGCTCGCCTCGATGCCGGTTGTCCCGCCCGCGCCAAGGACGGTCCCAGGGGAGATCGACGAGGTGCTCACCTCGTGGGACGTTCCCTACGACGTCCTCTTGTGGAACGACCCGGTGACGTTGATGGACGTCGTCGTGCGGGTGCTGCGCAAGGTGTTCGGCTACGACGCCGACAAGGCCGAGCAGCTCATGATGACGGCGCATCTCGAAGGCAAGGTGGCCGTGTGGTCCGGGGAACGGGAGCGAGCGACCCGCTACTGCCTGGAGCTCGGCGCGAACGGATTGCAATCGACCGTCGCGAAGGCGATGTGAAGCGCGACCGCGAAGGCGCCCCGGTGTGGAGAGCCGCGCCGGGCCGGATCGGCGTCGACCTTCCACGCTGGGTCACCGAACTCGTGGCGACGGCGGCCGAGGGACTGCGCCGGACGTGCGAGCACCCCGGAACCGAAGCCTTCAACCGGCTCTATTCGCGCGTCGAGGAGACGGGGGAGACCGAAGATCCGATCGTCATGTTGACGCGCCAGACCATGCTCGACGAAGTCGCGGGCACCGTCGTCGCCAGCATCGGGAAACCGGTCATCTCCGACGAGGAAGCCGAGGCGTGGTTGAAGGTGCTCGGGATGCTCCTCGCCAGCAGGGCAGCGGAGCTCGGTGTCGTGACCGAGGAGCAACGAGACGCGCTCGGGACGTCCGAGACGCAGTTCTTCGACGTCGTCCACGCCCTCCAGCTGTGCCTCATCGAGGCGCTCGACGGACCGCTCGAGCACTGAGGGGTCAGCCGCGCGCCTCTTCGATGGTGAGCTCCGCCGCCGGGTCGGCCTCGAGGCGTTCGTCGGAGATCGGCTGCCCGCTTCGAACCGACCGCCCGTAGGTGCCCTCCTCCAGGCGCTGCTCGGCTCTGAAGATGGCGGCCAGCCGCTCGCGCAGCTGTGCAGCGATCGCGTCCTGAGTCTCTTCTGTGGTGAGGTCCTCGGCCGGGTCCGCGATGTCCACGCCCTGCTCGTCCGCGGTGTCCCGGGCCTCCTGCCCAGCCGCGACCGCCGCCTCGAGAAGGGCCTGCACCCGGTCTCGTTCGGCTTCCAGCAACGCTCGCGCTCGCTTCTCGTCCATCGACCCTCCTCGGGAATCTCACGACGTCGGGGAACGCGACCGTATGCGGCCCAGCTGCGTCGTGCCCATCTTTGGTGATCGGACGCCGAGCGCGCCGTCGGATTTGGGAGCTCTGATCCGCGGTGACGATCAGCCACCGGACTCGAGTTCGGTGCTGACCGCGTCGCGATCATCGCTCGGGAAAGGGCCCGGCCATCGAGCCCTCGGAGCAGTAGCGCCGTTCGGCAGAGATCCACGCCTCGTGCATGTCGACGAGCACCGAACCGGCGAGGCGCACGAGGGCGGTCTCGTTGGGGAAGATGCCGACGACCCGACAGCGTCGCTTGAGCTCCATGTTCAACCGCTCGAGCGGGTTCGTGGACGACATCACGAACACACCGAGGATCACCCCGATGGCCTCCTATGTGGTGGACCCTCGGGTCACCCCAATCCCCACCACTCGGTGGGACGCCGACTGGATGGACTCAGCCCGCTGCTCGGTGGGGGCTTGATCAGGTCACCGTGAAGGTCATTGTGCTCGTCACGGAACCGTCCTGGGAAGTGACGACGATACTCCCGGTAGTGGCGTTGACAGGGACCGTTACCTTCAGCTCGGTGCTTGTGTCCTTGCTGATCGTGGCCTTCGCGCCGTTGAACGTGACTTTGATCGCACTTTCGAGGTTGGTGCCCTTGATGGTCACAATCGTGCCCACTGGCCCTGAAGTGGGCGAGAAGCTCGTGATCGTCGGAGGTCCCTCGATCGTCACCGTCGTGGTTGGAACCGAGATGGTGCCGTTCACCGCCGCCGACAAGGTGAAGGTGAACGATCCTCCTGTTGCTAAACCGCAGTTGTTGAGAGGCACCCGGACCGCCTCGAGGGTCACGCCTGGGACGAAGGTGAGGGTGCCGCTCTCGGGCTGGAACAGGTTGTTGCAGGCGCCACCGGTTGAGGTCGCGTAGTTCACCTTGACGGTGCTCGTGCCCGGCGCACTGAGAGTGACGGGCAGGTCGAGGTAACCGTCGGCTTCGCCGACCACCGTGTTCACAGGAGCGGAGATGTCCGGTGACGACACCGCGGTCCCCCCGCTTGCTCCGATCGTGACCACCCCGGTCCCCTGGGTGATGACGGCGTTCGTCGGGCTGGACAGAGTCACTTTGAAGCTCCGCGATGCGGCGGCACCCGACCGGTCGAGGATGGGAACGACGATGTTCCGCGCCGTCTGTCCCGGGCCGAAGGTGAGCGTGCCGCTCGTGGTCGTGTAGTCGGTTCCGGCCGTCGCCGAGCCGTTGGTCGTTGCGTAGTGAACCGTGACGGTGCTGTTCGAGGGAGCCCCTTGGGGCCCGCCCAAGAGCACAGGGACCATGACGTTGCCAGCAGAGTTGTCGACCACGGCGTCTCGCACGTAGAGCCCCGGTGTGGCCACAGCTGTGCCGTCACCGATGATGTCGACCTGGGTGGAGGGATCGATGATGGTGCCGTTCACCGCTGCCGACAAGGTGAACGTGAAGTTGGGGAAGGTGGTGAAGCTCCCGAGCCCGCAGTTGTTGAGAGGCACCCGGACCGCCTCGAGGGTCACGCCTGGGACGAAGGTGAGGGTGCCGCTCTCGGGCTGGAACAGGTTGTTGCAGGCGCCACCGGTTGAGGTCGCGTAGTTCACCTTGACGGTGCTCGTGCCCGGCGCACTGAGAGTGACGGGCAGGTCGAGGTAACCGTCGGCTTCGCCGACCACCGTGTTCACAGGAGCGGAGATGTCCGGTGACGACACCGCGGTCCCCCCGCTTGCTCCGATCGTGACCACCCCGGTCCCCTGGGTGATGACGGCGTTCGTCGGGCTGGACAGAGTCACTTTGAAGCTCCGCGATGCGGCGGCACCCGACCGGTCGAGGATGGGAACGACGATGTTCCGCGCCGTCTGTCCCGGGCCGAAGGTGAGCGTGCCGCTCGTGGTCGTGTAGTCGGTTCCGGCCGTCGCCGAGCCGTTGGTCGTTGCGTAGTGAACCGTGACGGTGCTGTTCGAGGGAGCCCCTTGGGGCCCGCCCAAGAGCACAGGGACCATGACGTTGCCAGCAGAGTTGTCGACCACGGCGTCTCGCACGTAGAGCCCCGGTGTGGCCACAGCTGTGCCGTCACCGATGATGTCGACCTGGGTGGAGGGATCGATGATGGTGCCGTTCACCGCTGCCGACAAGGTGAACGTGAAGTTGGGGAAGGTGGTGAAGCTCCCGAGCCCGCAGTTGTTGATGGTAATCGTGACAGATTGGCGTCTCACCCCTGGAGAGAACGTGAGCGTGCCGCTCTTTCCCACGAAGAGGTTGTTGCAGGCGCCACCGCTCGGGGTTGCATAGTGCACCGTTACCGTGCTCGTGCTCGCCGAGCTCAGGGTGACGGGCAAATGCACCGAACCGCTGGCCTCTCCGACGACGACATTTGGGGGGGCTGAGATGTTCGGCGAGGCGGCCGCGCTCGCGGAATCAGCCGGGAGTAGGGTCATCGATAACGTGGCGAGTCCGATCACGAGGCCTGCCACCGAGAGTCGGGTTGCGTTGAGCCGGGCATCTCGTCTGCGCGCCTCGGTAAGAAAAGACGCGAAGGCACGAAGACGTGCGCGGAGGTTCGCCGACTTGCTCATGACTGACCCCTTTTCTCCGTGTCACTGGCACAGAGAGTCCGTTCGACGCCCTGGTGAGCCTCGATAGAGGTCAGTGCCCAACGGTGGATCGCGAGAACGAAGATGGCTCGCTTAGTCCGTCTCGCTTTTCCCCGCTACCGCCCGCCCTGGCTTCGCTATTTCCCGCCTGTGCGAATTGTAATAGCGGCAGGTCTAGCAACGATGACAGAGTCAGTCAAGGGAGCATTTTGATACATGGACGACGCGTGGCTCTTACGTGCTTACCCTACGAAACCTCGCTGCGGAGCTGTCCACGTGGATCGTCACCGACGCCGAGGAAGGGCAGGCTCGACGACGGAACCGAAGGAGCTTGCCCGCGCCCCGCGACGTGGTGGGGATTGGAGTTGTGATCCCCGGTGACGATCAGCCACCGGACTCGAGTTCGGCGCTGACCGCGTCGCCATCATCGCGCTCGTGGTGGAGCTTGGCCGTCGAGCCCTCGGAGAAGAGCGACGTTCGGCAGAGGTCCACTCCTCGTGCATGTCGACGAGCACCGAACCGGCGAGGCGCACGAGGGCGGTCTCGTTGGGGAAGATGCCGACGACCCGACCGCGTCGCTTGAGCTCCGTGTTCAACCGCTCGAGCGGGTTCGTGAACCAGATCTGCCTCCAGTGAGCACGCGGGAAGCTCGAGACGGCGAGCACCTCGTCCTTCGCGTCGTCCATGAGCTTGGCGGCCTTGTCGAAGCGCTCCGGCATCGTCGGTGGGCCGCCCCCTGAAAGCCGGGTCTCATCGCTGCGGACGAGGACGGCGCGCTGGTCGGAAATGACGACCTTCCAGCAATCCGACGAGGAGTCGGCGACTGTCGTTGGCGAGACCCCTGGGACGCCGGCGATCTTGGGGCCGGGGGCCCGAGCTGGCAACGGGGAAGTTCGGTCGGATACTCCGCCCTTGGCATGCTGTCCTCCTGTCGGGACAGCGTGAGCAACTGGATCTTCCGGTTCTGGCGGGGTGTGATCGCTCAGGAGCAAGGCCTGGCGGAGCCTGAGTGGAGATCCACGATCTAGGCACAGAGGCGCTTCAGACTCTCTTTTGTGAGAAAGAAGAAGCTCCTCCA